>WNGK01000409.1_pt1 | contig 64306 bp, 72 predicted proteins | sample 5400601 | NCBI WGS metagenome assembly WNGK01 (sample SAMN13153376, study PRJNA577476) | soil metagenome | isolation source: 60 cm soil or saprolite under Garry oak tree replicate 1 | place: USA:California | collected 2016-06-15
CCTCCTCGTGGTTGTGAGCGCGCAGCCAGCTGCCGAGTCGCGATGCGGCCTCCAGCACCCGGGCGGTTTTGGGATTCATACCCTGCGAAGCCAACACGCGCGGCCGGGCCGGCTGGAACACCGAGAGCGAAGGCCGGCGGCGCGGCCGCAGGGCGCCCACGCGCCGGACCAGACCTTTCGCGTTCGGACCCATGACCACCAGGACGGCCGCCATGATGAGAAGACCGGCGACCAGACCCGCCAGGACCTCGAGCATTGTCCCTAGCGTACATTCTTACCGGCGTCTCGACAGCGGTTCAATCGGGGTGAGCGATAGTGGCGAGCGGTTACAGGCCGGTTGCGGTCGTCACGGGTGCATCGTCTGGGATCGGCGCCGCCACCGTGGTGGCGCTGGGGCGCCTTGGTTACCAGATCGCCGGCGGCGCAAGGCGCGTCGAGCGCGTGCGCAGGGTCGTGGGCGAGTCGGGCGTCGCGCTGCCCCTCGACGTGGCCAGGCTCGAGAGCATCGAAGCGTTCGCCGGCGAGGTGAAGAAGAAGTTCGGCCGCGTCGACGTGCTCGTCAACAACGCGGGTCTCGCGCGCGGCCTCACGCCCATCGCCGAAGGGCGCGACGAGGACTGGATCGAGATGTGGGAGGCGAACGTGCTCGGCCTGCTGCGAATGACGCGAGCCTGCCTGCCGCTGCTGCGCAAGGCGCGTCACGGTCACATCGTCAACCTCGGCTCGATCGCCGGCTTCGAGACGTACAAAGGCGGCGCCGGTTACACCGCCAGCAAGCACGCAGTCCATGCGATCTCGCGCACGCTGCGGCTGGAGTTGAACGGCGAGCCGATAAGGATCACCGAGATCATGCCGGGATTGGTGGAGACAGAGTTCAGCGTGGTCCGGTTCCATGGCGACCGCGATGCCGCCAAGGCCGTGTACAAGGGTGTGAAGCCGCTCGTCGCCGCCGATATCGCGGACTGCATCGCCTTCGCGGTCACCCGCCCGCCTCACGTGGACATCGACGAGATCGTCGTGCGCCCCATCGCCCAGGCCGCGTCCTGGCTGGTCGCCCGCAAGTCCTAGATTCGTTTCGTCTGGCCTGCCGCACTCAGTGGATGCGGCGCCAGCTCTTGCCACTCCACGCCCACTCGGCCGTGTTGAGAGTGCCTCCGGTGCCGGGCGCTTCATCCAGCCCGCCGAAGACAAGGATCTCGTGTCCGTCGAACGCGGCTCCAAAGCCCAGCAGCCTCGGCCCGGCTGTGGTCGAACGCACCGCGGCCCAAGTGCCTGCCGACCAACGCCACAGCTCGAGTTGATTTGAATAAGGGGCGCCCGCCAGCAACCAGAGCGAGCGGCGGTCGGCGACGACAAGGCCGGAGACCGGGAGGCGCTCATTGGTGGCCGCCGTCTCGAGCAGCCAGTCCGAACCAGTCCATCGCCAGGTGTTCGTCATCGCATCTTTGGGGATCGTGAAGCCGCCGAACGCGATCAAGGCGCCGGTGGCGGGGTCGATGCCCAGGCTCGCTCCAAGTCGCGAGGGAGGCGAATGCTCCGGATGCAGCTCGCGCCAGCCCGACTTCGACAGCAACCATGTCTCTTCGGCATTGGCCCCGGCTCCGATCACGAGCACGCCTCCGAGGCTCGGATCATCGATCGCGGTCGGACCTGCGAGCTTGGGTCCACTTCCAAGTACTTGATTCCAAACACCGCCCCGAAATTCCCAGGTTTCATGCAGCGCGACGTAAGCGTCGACGTCGGTGGCATCCCAACCGCCATATGCGACGACGCTCGAAGTCGACGGATTCGACGCCAACGCAGGACCGAAAACGGGATGGCCGCCGAAGGCAGGCTCCTGGCTCCAGCACGATCCTGACCACATCCAGGTGGCATCGGAGCTCGGCATGTAATCGAGCCGGTCGAACACCAGAATCCCGGAGCCTGATGGCAGCGTCGCGGCGGTCGAACCGATCGCGGGGAGCCAGGAATGGCACGGTGGCTGCGCGGTGGTTCGCGCGGAAGTGCAGGACGCCAGCAACAGGGCGGGAGCGATGAGGGACAGGGCGGCCAGCCGGGCGGCGCGCATCTCTAAGTCCTTCTTACTTGATCAGGCCGGCCGCACGGGCCTCCGCGATCGTCATTCAACAGCCTGGGTCGCCATAGTTGCCGCAGCACCCCTGCCGCCGAATGGCTTTGCGCGCGATGTTGCCCAACACCTTCGTGGCCCTTTCGACGGGGCCGTAGTCGCCCGCGCCAAGGTTGACCAGAAAGCCAGGCCTTCCGTTTCCGGTCTTCTTCTTGCTCACTGGTCAATTGTTCTCCCTATCAGGCTTGCGTGGCCGGTAGGCCGGATTTATTCCGGCCGTCCCCTGGCATGTAACTTCCTAACGCCTGCAAAACGTGGCCGGGAGATCCCAGGGGATGGTCCGAGGAAGGGGACCGGCCCTTCCTCGCTTTCATTCGTAGTAATTGTTGGCGAATTCGATCCAGCCGGGGTTTGGGCAGCCGCTGGAAGTCTGCGCGTGGGTGCAGTGGATGCCTACGCGCGGGCCGGGATCGATGTAGAGCTGCCCATGGATCACGATGGCGTCACCGGTATGGACCGGTAGATATGCGGCCAGGGTGGTGTTGTGGTCGACCTCGAGCCGTTCGCCGGTGGCCGCCTTGACCTCGAATCGCTCGTGTCCTCCCGATTCGACCGGATCGCTGACCACGGTCGCGTCGAATGTGACCTCGGCGCCGCTGCGATCGTTGGCGACGTCCTGGTGAAACCCCTGGTCGTCCGGGGTCTCGCGGCCGCCGCAGGCCCAGGCGCCGGCCAGCAGGACGGCGAGCGTCGCGAGGGCCAGCGCCGGCCGGCAGTACCTCACAGGGCCAGCGCTTGCTCCAGTGAGAGCTTGCCGTCGTAGAGGGATCGCCCCAGGATCACAGCCGCCGCCCCCGTTTCGCGAACTCGGCGGATGTCGGTGAGCGACGCAATGCCGCCGCCGTACTGCACGGGCAGCCGCGTCATCGCGAGCACGCCGGCGAGGGTCGCGAGGTCCGGGCCGGCCAGCGTTCCGTCACGTTCGGTGCAGGTCAGGATCATGCCCGCGAGTGGCAGGACGTTCCAGCGGGGGATGAGCTCCGAGATGTCGAGCGGCTCTGTCTCCGTCCATCCGCTCACCGCGGGCATGCCGTCACGGACGTCGAGCGCGGCCATGACGTGGCCCGGGTACCGGTTCGCGCACTGCGCCAGCACCTCCGGCTCGCGGACCGCCGCAGTGCCCATGACCACCGCGCCGGCGCCGGCTCCGAGCCACGCCTCCACCTGGGTCGCGCTGCGAACACCGCCGGCGACCTGCACCGTCAGGCCGGCTTCGATCACGGACTCGATGACGTCCCGATTCCCCACGTCGCCCCGCGCGGCGTCGAGGTCGACCACGTGCAGACGCACCGCGCCCGCGCGGGCGAAGTCGACCGCGATCGTGGCCGGGTCTTCCGAGTACACGGTTCGCTGCTCGAAGTCGCCCTGGACGAGCCGGACGCAGCGTCCGTCCATGATGTCGATCGCCGGGATTACCAGCACCCCATTATCCTGGCGCCCCGGGACGGTTTCGCTACCTGTAGTTCGTGAACTGAAGCGGGACGGGGATGTCCTCGGCCTCCCGCAGGCTCTTGATCACCAGCTGGAGCGTGTCCTTGTCTTTGCTGACCACGCGAAGCTGGTCGCCCTGAATCCGAACCTGGACCTTGGCCGAGACGTTCTGGATGCGCTTGCGCAGGTCGCGGGCGAGCTCATCCGTGATGCCCGCGTTCAGATGCACCTCGATCTGGCCTCGGCCCTTGCCGACGCTCTTGGGATCCCCAGCCTTCAAGAGCTTGGGCGACAGCTGGCGCCGCGCGGCCTTCTCGCGCAAGACCTGGAGCGCAGCTTTCGCCCGCTCCTCACTTGCGGACTCGATGAGGATGAGCTGGTCCTGGCGGTCGAACAGCGTTTGGGAGTCTTTGAAGTCGAAGCGAGTGCTCACTTCTCGGCGCGCCTGGTCCAACGCGTTGGTCAACTCCGCCGGATTGAACTCGGAAACGACGTCGAAGGAGAACTCAGCCACTCGTGTGCATGATCGCGTAGACGCCGGCATAGACCGCGACAGCGGCCAGCACGATCCCGATCAACGAGGAGATGACGAGCACCGCCCCGATCCCGGCCGTGCCCTCGTCGAGCGGCTCCAGCGGCGGCCGGTCGTATGGATCGGGCCCGTAGTCGACGTCGTAGACGCCGTCTGCCCGCGCTCGCTCGACGAGCTCGTCGAGCACCGGCTTGCCGCCTGGGGGAAGCTGCCGGCTGGAGAGGTTGGCGACCGCCTCCCTGAGGTTGTCGCGCGTGCGGCCGAGCTCAACCACCACCATGTCGAGGGTCTCCGTCGCGGCCGGTGTCGGGTACTTGCGGCGCAGGTCCGCGATGATGCCATAGAGGCTCACGTTCGCGATTGTTTCAGAAGCCAGGGGCCCCGTGCAGGTCGCCCTTACACTTAGACGCAAGATGAGTGTGGAAACGAAATCGAAGGCGGCGTCGAAAAAGTCGGTGACACATCCGAACACCTGGGTCTTTTACGAAGGGGAGTTCGGCCGCTACCACGACATCAAGCTGGGCCTCATGACCCATGCGCTCCACTATGGGACCGGATGCTTCGAGGGCATCCGCGCTTACTGGAACCCGAAGCAGGAGCAGCTGCACCTCCTGCAGGCTCCCGCTCATTACGAGCGCCTCCGACGCTCGGCCAATGTCATGCGGATGACGCTTCCGTACTCGACCGAGGAGCTGGTCGACATCACGGTCGAGCTCCTGCGGCGCAATGAGTTCAAGTCCGACGTCTATGTACGTCCACTTCTTTATGCGTCGAGCGAGGAGATCGGAGTCCGCCTCCACAACCTCAATCACAGCTTTTTCATCTACGCGACTCCGTTCGGCAAGTACGTCGAGGTCGAGTCCGGCATCCGGTGCATGGTCAGCTCGTGGCGGCGCCTCCCGGACCAATCGCTGCCGGCTCGAGCCAAGATCACCGGCTCATATGCGCAGTCGGCCCTGGCGAAGTCGGAGGCGGTCGAATCAGGTTTCGACGAGGCTATCGTGCTCACCGTCGAAGGCCATGTGTCCGAAGGCTCGGCCGAGAACGTGTTCATGCTCAAGGACGGCGTTTTCGTGACGCCACCCGTCACCGACGACATCCTGGAAGGCGTCACCCGGATGCTCTTGATGGGGGTGATCAAGGACGAGCTTGGCAAGCCGGTCGTCGAGCGCAGCATCGACCGCACCGAGCTGTACACATGCGATGAGCTGCTGCTGTGCGGCACGGGCGCCCAGATCTCGCCCGTGGTCGAGGTCGACCGCAGGCCGGTCGGAACGGGCGAGGTCGGGGAGTTCACGCAGGAGCTGCAGAGCATTTACTTCAGCGCCGTCCGCGGTGAGTCGCCCAAGTACAAGGACTGGACCATCCCGGTCTATCAGCGCGGGTGAGGACAGACGTCCTCCCCCGCGGGACCCCCTCCTCTCCTCGGCCACGCTAGGAGGCGATTGGAAGTTGCACGCTTGGGTGACGGCCGGAATGAATCCGGCCTAAGGCTCCACATAGCATTCAATTTCATTAGCGCCGGTGAGGACAGACGTCCTCCCCCGCGGGACCCCTCCTCTCCTCGGCCACGCTAAGAGGCGATTGGAAGTTGCACGCTTGGGTGACGGCCGGAATGAATCCGGCCTAAGGCTCCACATGGCATTGAATTTCATCCGGTGAAAATCGTTGTCGCGCCGAACTCGTTCAAGGGCAGCCTCTCCGCTTCGCAAGCCGCCGCCGCGATCGCCCAGGGCGTGCGGCAGGCGCTGCCTGACGCCGAAGTCCTGGAGATACCCGTGGCCGATGGTGGCGAGGGCACGGTCGAGGCGCTCGTTTCAGCGCGCAAAGGCACGTATCGCGAAGTGAATGTCGAAGGGCCGCTGGGAGATCCCGTCCGCGCCAGCTACGGGGTGATCGATGAGGGCCGCACCGGGGTTGTCGAGCTTGCATCCGCGAGCGGGCTCACGCTCATCCCGAGCGAGAGGCGCGACCCACGCCAGGCCTCCACCTATGGATTCGGGCAGCTCCTGGAAGCCGCGCGGAGGCAAGGGCTCGCCTCGATCATCGCCGGCATCGGCGGCTCGGCGACCAACGACGGTGGGGCCGGCATGGCCCAGGCCCTTGGCTATCGCCTGCTCGACGCCGGCGGCCGCGATCTGCCTCGTGGTGGAGCCGCCCTGGCGCAGCTCGATCGGATCGATCCGTCGGGATTCGATCCTGGCTGGCGGTCGGTCAGCGTGATGGTCGCGTGCGATGTCACCAACCCGCTCACCGGACCGCAGGGGGCGAGCTACGTCTACGGGCCACAGAAGGGCGCCGACCCGGACGCGGTCCGTGAGCTCGACCAAGCCCTGTCGCATTTCTCCGACGTGATCGAACACGACCTCGGCAGGGAGGTCGCGGACATTCCCGGCGCGGGCGCCGCCGGCGGGGCTGGGGCGGGGCTGGTCGCCTTCCTCGACGCCCGGCTGGTCAGGGGCGCACCACTCGTGGTCGACGCCAGCGGCTTCGACCAGGCCCTCAAAGGAGCCGGCCTCGTGATCACCGGCGAGGGCCGGGTCGACGGCCAGACGGCTTTCGGCAAGGCGCCAGGCGAGGTGGCCAGGCGGGCAAAGGCGGCGGGGATACAGATCCTGCTGCTGGCGGGAAGCAAGGGTCCAGGCTGGGAGACCCTGAGCTCGATGGGCGTCACCAGGGTCGTCACGCTGGTCACAGATGGCGATCCAGAAGGTCACAATCTGCAGGTCCTCATGCATCATGCAGCCCCGGAACTGACCCGCGCCGCCGCCCGCGCCGTTCAAGAATTGCTGTGACGGACGAGCCTGCAGACAAAACCAAGGTAGGGCTCGAGCCGACCGACGTCGAGCTGGTCCGCGCTTACCGCAGCGGCGACACACGCGCATTCGAGGAGCTGCATCGCCGTTACGTCGCGTCGATCTACCGGCTCGTCCGCCGCAAGCTCGGCGATGCGCTGCTCGCGGAGGACATCGCGCAGGAGACCTTCATGAAGGCCCTCCGGATGATGGACCGCGTCGACGACTCGTTCAACTTCGGCGGCTGGGTGCACACCGTCGCCCGCAACCTCTGCTTCGACGAGCTGCGACGGCGCCAGCGCGATCTTAGGGCCGAGGGATCCGACGAACAGGAGGACGAGTTCCTGGCCAACCTTCCCTCGACCTCCCGCAGCTTCGACCCGGTCGACGTGCAGGAGTCGAACGAGACCCGAAGGCGGGTCTGGGCGGTCGCGCAGCGCCTGCCCGAGAAGTACCGGCTCGTGCTCACTCTCCGCGAGCTCCAGGACCTCAGCTACCGCCAGATCGCACACACTCTGAAGATGTCCGAGAGCGCCGTCGAGACGCTTCTCTACCGTGCCCGCCTCCGCTTCAAGGAGGAATACCTCGCGGCCGAAGGTGCGGCCGAGCTGACCCATGAGGAGGTGGTCCCATTGCTAGCGCCCTACCTTGCCGGCAAGCTGCGTCGCAACCAGGCTGAGGCTGTCCGCAGGCACATAGCCTCCTGCGCCAAGTGCTCGCGGCGGCTGGGCCGCCGGGCCGTTCGCAGGACTCCCGCCGAATGAGGGTTAGTAGAGTAGGTGATGCAGTGGCCAAGGTAGTCGTCCGCTTTTTCGACGATGAGACCCTCGAGGGGGTCGCCCGCGATCTCGATTTCGACGAGCCCGACTTCCTGGTCGAGGTCGACGATGCGGGCGGGCTGGAGAACAACGAGACGGCGTGGATCCCGCTCACCGCGGTCAAGTGGGTGGAGCTGCCCCGCGATCCGAACCTGGCTTCGGAGACCCCGACCCGCAAGGTCGCCATCCGTTTCCTCGACGGCGAGGTGCTGCGTGGGCATCTCGACGGCACCCTCGAACGCCACCGATACGGAGTCGTGCTCCACCTTCACGGCGAGCAGGCCGACAGCCCGATCCGCAAGCTCGGGATCCCGTTCTCAGCTGTCAAGGCGCTTTTCTTCATACGCGAGTTCGACGCCCGCGGCGAGGACGCCGGGACGGCGTCGGACGCTTACCTGGCCCGCCGGACCATGGCCCCGCTCCTCGACGTGCTCGAGGAGATGGACATGCTCACCCGGTTGCATCGCGACGGGCTGCTTTCGGACGACGAATACGCCAGCAAGCGGACGCTGGTGCTGGAGAGGCTGTAGCTAACTCCTAGGGATCGGCCGCCAGGAGGTCCCGTCCCACCAGTACATTCCATCTGGGGAGACCTGGGCGGCGAGCGTCCAGGCGGGCTGGCGGCGGCGCATGGCGACCGCCAGGGCAATCGCCACGAGGACGATGGCGACCAGGAAGAGGAATCCGGCCGCCGCGTATGACGCGGCCGGTCCGGTCATGGAGCCGAATGGATTCGCTGTACCGCCGCCCGATGTTGGCGAACCGCCACCACCGGCCGCAATCGCCCCACTGCAGGCGAGGGCATTGACCGGAGCCCAGGTGGCGAACCAGAGCGTCAGCACGGCCGCGGCTGCCGGCCTCCGGCACGACTTGATCGTCTCGAACACCTCTGCACGGGTTAACGCCCGGCCCGCCGAAAACCGGTCGCGGTCAGCCAGGCGACCCGGGCGCCGGCAGCGGCCGCCAGGTGCGCCCGTCCCACCAGTACGCCCCGTCCGGGGATCGGGGCGCCGCTGCCGGCGCCTCGACCGCGGCGTCGCGCCACCGTGCGCCATCCCACCAGTAGGCCCCGTCCGGCGACATCGACTGAGCGCCCGCGACGGCGGTCACCGGACGCCGCCGGCGGATGACCAGCAGGATCAGGATCGTGACCCCTAGCGCCAGGACGATGAACACGACGCCGGCGATGATGCCGATGCTCCGGAACAGGTCGTTCAATGCCTGGCCGGCGCCCGCCGGCACAAGCGAGTGCGCGGGCGCGGCGGCGTACTCGGCCGCCGCTTGACGGATGGCGGGCGCCGACAGGTCGTTCGTGAACGACTCCATATGGATGATGAAGACGAGATTGCCCTTCACGAAGTCGACTCGGTATTGCCGCGTGCTGCCGTCCGGTGACGTGAGGACAGCCCCATATGAATCGGGCACCGCCGATGTATCGGGAATGTCGCGCGTGTATTCGGGATCGCTCCTGGTGCCGCGCTTGAGCAGCGAGAACCAGGACCGTGAGCCGCTCGAGTCGCGGAACTCGAAGACGCGCTCGACCAGCACATCCTGAGAGCGCTGCTGCTCCCACTCGGCCGCATAGCCCCTCGTGAAGCCGTACAGGTTCATGCCCAGCTCGGTGCTCCCGGGACTCACTCCCCGCGCCTTGAGAAAAGCCGCGTAGTCGTGGGCGCTGAACGGGCCGACAAGGGTGGTCGCCGAAGGGCCGACAGCGTTCCAGTCTGCCCCTGGCGCCTGCGCGAGCAGCGCGCTGAGGTCGGTGGGCGACGTGGTGGGGGTGGCGTCCATCGCTCCCGCCGAACCCAGCAGCATCAACAGAGCTCCGGCGGCACCAAGAAGCGCTCGCCCGCCCACGGTTGAAGTCTAGGGCGGGGGTTGGCAATTGGACCCCGGCGTAGAATTCGATCCGTGGCCGAACGCAACGGTTCGCGCAATGGCGATCGCGCCGTCAAGGGCTCATTCAAGGTCAAGGCGGGGCTCGCTCAGATGCTCAAAGGCGGGGTGATCATGGACGTGGTCACTCCCGAGCACGCGCGCATCGCGCAGGACGCGGGCGCCTGCGCGGTGATGGCCCTCGAGCGCGTACCCGCGGATATTCGCAAGGAGGGCGGTGTGGCGAGGATGTCCGATCCGACGCTCATACGCTCGATCATGGAATCGGTGACGATCCCGGTCATGGCCAAGTGTCGGATCGGCCATTTCGTCGAAGCGCAGATCCTCGAAGCCCTCGGAGTCGACTACATCGACGAGTCAGAGGTGCTCACGCCCGCCGACGAGGAGAACCACATCGACAAGCACCCGTTCAAGGTTCCGTTCGTCTGCGGGTGCCGCGACCTGGGTGAGGCCCTGCGGCGCATCGCCGAGGGTGCGGCGATGATCCGCACCAAGGGCGAGGCCGGCACGGGGAACGTGGTCGAAGCCGTGCGCCACGCGCGCGCGGTCAATGCCGGCGTCCGCAAGCTTCATGGGATGAACCAGGCGGAGCTCGTGCACGAGGCCAAGCAGATCGGAGCGCCCGTCGACCTGTTGGCCGAATGCCGGCGTCTGGGCCGGCTGCCAGTCGTCAACTTCGCGGCGGGCGGCATCGCGACGCCGGCGGACGCCGCGCTGATGATGCAGCTGGGCGTGGACGGCCTGTTCGTCGGGTCGGGCATCTTCAAGTCCGAGGACCCCTTGAAGCGTGCCAAGGCGATCGTGGCGGCCGCCACCTACTTCGACAAGCCCGAGGTTCTCGCGGAGGTTTCCGCGGGACTGGGGAAGGCGATGCCCGGGCTGGAGATCCCCGCCATCCCAAAGGACGAGCTGCTCGCTGCCAGAGGCTGGTAGTCGGCGGGCGCTCGCCCGGCGCTCCTCGAATCGGCGGGGGCGCAAAGGCGCTCCTGTGATCGGGGTCCTCGCGATGCAGGGTGCGTTTGCCGAGCATGTCCACGCGCTCGAAGCCTGCGGCGCCAGGACGCGTCTTGTGAAATCGGCCGCTGACCTCGGCGGGCTAGACGGCCTGGTTCTGCCCGGCGGTGAGAGCACGACCATGACGATGCTGATGGAGCGCGTCGGCCTCCTCGAACCACTTCGCTCCGCAATCGCGGGCGGCCTGCCGACCCTGGCGACATGCGCGGGGATGATCGTGCTTGCGCGCGAGGTCACCGACGGCATGGCCGGCCAGCAGGGGATGGGCCTCCTCGACATCGCGGTGAGGCGCAACGGCTACGGACGCCAGGTCGACAGCTTCGAAGCGGGCCTGCAGGTCGCGGGTTTCGACGGCAAGACCTTCCCCGGCGTGTTCATCAGGTCGCCGCTCGTGGAGTCGACCGGCACCGCCGAGGTGGTCGCCACCCACGACGGCCGTGCCGTGGCCGTGCGCCAGGGCTCGATCCTCGCGCTGTGCTTTCACCCCGAGCTGACCAGCGACCGCAGGGTCCACCGGGAGTTCGTGCGGATGGCCTCCGCCCGATGAAGCTGCGCGCCGCCAGCGTGCTCGACCTGTCGCGCATCGAAGAGATGCACCGCTCGGCCGACCGCTCGATGAGCTCGACGGATCCGCCCGCGGCGAGGTTGTGGTCGCTGCTCAGCTCCACGCTGTCGGCATTCCTGCCCCTCTCGCAGGAATCGCTCATCTATGTCGCCGAGGTGGGCGGCAAGGTGGTCGGCTACGTGCAGGCTTCTGGCCAGCAGCGCAGCCTGGAGCTCTCGCGGGCGAAGGTCCTGCAGGTGTTGAATCTGCAGGTAGCGGACGCTTCGGATACCGACGAGGTCGCGCCGGCGCTGGTCGACCACCTGTGCAACCAGGCGCTCGAGCGCGGGGCGCAAAGGCTGTTCGTGCGTTTGCCGGAGCGCGACCCGCTGCTGCCGGTCTTCAGGCTCCGCGGCTTTCGCCAGTACGCCACCGAGGTCGTCGTGTACGCGGAGAAGCCTGGACAGCGGATGGCCGCGTCCCCCGAGGGTTCGCGCCAGGTGCGGCGCGGCGACGGGCGCAGGCTCTACCAGCTGTACCGAAAGGTCACGCCACAGGGCGTGTCGCAGCTCGAGGCGCCCACATACCGCGACTGGCGGGCACTTCACGGCGAGTGGACGGGGCGGCTCGCGCCGCGGGGCTCCAACAAGGACGAGGTCGTGGTCGACCGGATCGAGCTGGTTGGCTGGGTGAAGGTCGAGCGCAGCTCGGGCGCCCGCCCGAGCACGCTCAGCTTCATGGCGCTGCCCGAGAGGCCGCTTCCCGAGGAGCTTGCGGATCTCGGCCTGTCCCTGCTTGGCGCCACGGACGCGCCGGCCTGGTCGAGCCTTCGCCACTATGATTCGCACATGATCGACGCCCTGCGAGGGCGTGGGTTCAGCGTCCTTCTGACGCAGCTCCTCCTGGTCAAGGAACTGGCCGTGCGCGTGCCTGTCCGGGAGAAAGGTCTGGTGCCCTCGCTCGCATGAAGAGCCAGCGCGATCTGTCGAACCGCGCCGCCAACTGGGACGAGGAGATCGAGCTCCTGGCCCGCGCGCTGCCTACCGACCTGGCGCGCGCGCTGCACGAGCGCACCGATCCGCGTGAGCTGCTGGAGATCGTCCTCGATCTCGGCCGTGAACCGGAGGCGCGCGTGCCGGGACGCGAGGTGCTGCTGGCGGACCGCCCTGTTTCCGGCTCCGATCTCGACCACGTCGCGAACAACGTCGGACAGTTCGGCGACGACAATCGCGCCGGCATCGAGCGCACCCTCCACCGCGTCTCGGCGATCCGCAACCGTTCCGGTCGGATCACTGGGCTCACGATGCGCGTGGGGCGTGCGGTCACCGGCACGGGCGAGATCATCCGCGACATCGTGATCAGCGGCCAGAGCATCCTGCTGCTCGGCCGCCCCGGCATCGGGAAGACCACGATCTTGCGCGAGTGCGCCCGGCTGCTCGCGGACGAGCTGCGCAAGCGCGTCGTCATCGTCGACACCTCCAACGAGATCGGTGGCGACGGCGACATCCCGCATCCCGGAATCGGGCGCGCACGCCGCATGCAGGTGCGCACGCCGCTGCTGCAGCACGCGGTGATGATCGAAGCCGTCGAGAACCATATGCCCGAGGTCATCGTCATCGACGAGATCGGAACCGAGCTCGAGGCGGCCGCAGCCCGCACCATCGCCGAACGTGGTGTGCAGCTGATCGCGACCGCGCACGGCCAGACCCTGGAGAACCTGCTCGTCAACCCGACGCTGAACGACCTCCTCGGTGGCATTCAGAGCGTGACGCTGTCGGACGAGGAGGCACGCCGCCGGGGCACCCAGAAATCGGTGCTGGAGCGCAAGGCGCCGCCGACGTTCGACGTCCTCGTCGAGATCCAGGACCGCGATCGCGTCGCCATCCACATGCCACTGGCCGACATCGTCGACACCGCGCTGCGTGGTCCTATGCTCACGCCGAAGATTCGCCTGCGCACCCGCGAGGGTCGGGTCATCTCCAACGTCGATGTCCCGACAGTTGTCGCATCCGAGCCGCCGGCGGCCGCCGCTTCCACCAGCAAGCCGCTCGGCATCTTTCCCTATGGCGTCAGCCGCCACCACGTCGAGCAATCGATCCGCGAGCTCGAGCTTCCGGTGCGAGTGCTGGGCAACCTCGACGGCGCGGGGGCGGTCCTGACGCTCAAGAATCACTATCGCCGCCGTCCGGAAAGCCTGCGCCAGGCGGAGAGCCGGGGGCTGCCGATCCACATCCTCAAGAGCAACTCCGCGAACCAGGTTCGCGATGCGCTCTCGCGCATCTACGGAGTCGACAAGCACGACGAGGCGACGACGCGCGCCCTGGCGGAGGCGGCCGCCGCCATCAAGACCGTGAAGACGACCTTACGGCCGGTGGAGATCGCGCCCCAAAACGCTTACCTGCGCCGCCTGCAGCACCAGCTGGTCGCGGAGAACGAGCTCTCCGCGCGGAGCACCGGCAAGGAACCTCAGCGCCGCCTGCGCATCACGCCCGCCCCCGAAGAGCCAGTCGTCTAGGTGGCGCGCGGCCTTTTCATCACGTTCGAGGGGCCCGAGGGGTCCGGCAAGACCACGCAGGTCGAGCTTCTCGGCCAGGCACTCGCCAACCGGGAACCTGTCCTCGTGCGTGAGCCCGGTGGCAACGAGCTCGGCGAGCGCATCCGCGAGATCGTCCTCTATGGGGCCATGGAGCTCGACGCCGAGGCCGAGATGTATCTGTTCATGGCCGCGCGGAGGCAGCTGATCGCCGAGGTGATCGCTCCCGCGCTTGCGGCGGGCCAGATCGTCGTCGCCGACCGGTACCACGATTCCACGCTCGCGTACCAGGGTGGCGCTCGCGGCGTACCGACGACGTGGCCCCAGACCTTTCCTCGACCGGACCTCACGTTCCTCCTGTCGGTCCCGGTCGAGAGCGGCCTCGAGCGGCTCGCCAAGGCCGGCAAGAAACCCGATCGGGTCGAGAACGAGCCGGTCGAGTTCCACAAGAAGGTGGCCGCGGCCTACGACCGCCTCGCCGACGCCGAACCGCAGCGGTTCGCACGGCTGGATGCGACCGGCTCGCGCGACCACATCCACCAGGCGGTCATGGACCACCTGAAGCCCCTCCTCGACGGGTCCGGATAGGCATCCGTTTCGCTTGCGCGCGCCTATACTCGAATCGGGTTTACACCCCATGAAGACCACGCTGCAGGCGAGCATCAGCATCGAAGCAGCCGCGTGGAACCGCGTCCGCAGCCTGGCCGCGCTCAAACAGCGGCCCCTTCCGGACGTGATCGGTGAGCTCCTCGACGAGGTTTCGGCCGAACCCGAGCCCGACGTGCCGAAGATCGACGAGGTGTACGAGCCGCCGGCCTTCCTGCGGTTGTTTCTCCGCCGTCACCCGGAAGTGAGGCCTCCGCAGGACTAGCGCGGTAGACTCCGACCCCCAGTGATCAGGGTCGAGGGCCTTCGCAAGAGTTTCGGGGACGTCCGGGCGGTGGATGGCGTGGACCTGCGCGTCGAGCGCGGCCAGGTCCTGGTGCTGCTCGGTCAGAACGGCGCGGGCAAGTCGACCACGCTGCGCTGCCTCGGTGGCATCCTGCGCCCGGACGCAGGGACGATCGAGCTCGACGGCCTGGCCCTGCCGGAAAAGCTCGACGAGGTTCGCGCCCGCCTGGGGGTCGTGCCCGACCAGGCGCGGCTGTACGGCCGCAACACCGCCCTCGAATACCTGGACCGTTTCGGCTACCTGTACGGCATCCCGGCCGGCGTGCGCGCCAGGCGCATTGCGGAGCTCCTCGAGCGCTTCGAGCTCGCGGACCGCACCGACACTATCCTCGCCGCGTACTCGCGCGGCATGGCCCAGAAGGTGGCCCTCATCAGGGCCACGCTCCACGACCCCGACTGGATCTTCTGCGACGAGCCGACGGCCGGCCTCGACCCCGTCGCGGCCGCGGACATGCGCCGCTATCTCGGCGAGCAGCGGGCGCGCGGCGCCGCGTTGATCGTCACCACCCACGTGCTCGGCGAGGCCGAGCTGATGGCGGACCGCATCGCCATCATGCGACGCGGCGTCGTGGTCACCCACGGCACCCTCGAGGAGCTCAGGCGCGGGGCCGAGGCGGGTCGGCGCTTCGCGGTTAGCCTGAGCAGGACGCCGGACGATGTCGAGCCACTGCAGCGATGGCTGGCCGAGAACGCGGTCTCGTTCGAGCTCTCTGGCGATCGCCTCAGCTACAGCCTCGACTGGCAGGCATCGATCGGGGACAGAGCCGACTTCGCGGCCGAGCTGCAGAAGCGGCTCGCCTCCGAAGGCGCGCCCTACTTCGAGCTCGAAGAGAAGCAGGTCAGCCTCGAATCGGTCTACCTGAAGGCGATGGAGGAGCAGTTGGCGCCGCGCACCGAAGCGCCGCCTGCTCTTGCTCGCGTCGTCTCGGGCATCAGCGCTCCGCGAATGTTCGGATCGCTGCGCTCGCAGGGTCGCCTGCTCCGGCACTCGCTGCCCTTCTACGTGAGCTCGTGGTGGCGTCGCGGCGATCTGAGCTGGGTCCTGTACCTCAACGCCTTCGTGCTGCTGCTGGTGGCCGGCACCTCCCTGTTCGGACAGCTGCCAGGGGTCGCGGGGCTGGTCGCGCAGAAATTCAGCGGCGGCCCTGCGCTCCAGGCAGGCCTCCTCCTGCCGCTGTTCTTCATGTCGTTCGCGCTGCTGGAATCGATCAAGAGCTCCATCGGGATCTGGTGGGAGAAGGCGCAGCAATCGCTGGAGGTGCTCCTCTACACGCCCCTCGACGACCCTTCGCTCATCTGGCTCGAGGTGCTCGCGGGCGCGGTCGTGAGCACCGTGTGGGTGACGCTGTGGATGGCCGCGGGCATGGCGCTCCTGTCGTTGTTCGGCCAGGCCGCGCCCTGGGACCTGCTGCCGGTGTTCGCTTTGGTCGCCGCCGTCACCTCGTACTGGGCCGCGATGGGCCGCATGCTCGGCTTCATGCTCTTCCCGCGCGAGGGAGCGGCGGGCGGGGCGTGGTCCTTCCTGCTGTCGCCGGTTTCGGCGGCCGTGGCCGACCTTCCCCTGGCCCTGTTCGTCTTCCGCTCGCCGCTGGCCGTCGGATCGCTGCTGCTGCCGATCACCGCATGCTTCGCGCTCACGATCCTCTGTGGGGCGACCTTCGATCGCGAACGCCTGATGGAGACCGGCATCGGGTTGAGGCGGAGGCGGCGCGTCTGGCTGCCGCTTGCGGTCGTACGCCGCAACGCCGCCGCCATCGTGGCCGGCCTGCTGCTGGCGATCGCGCCTGCCGGAATCGCCGCGGCGATCACATCCGATGCGGGTTGGCATTCGTGGGCGCAGGTCGGGGCGGCGGTTCGCGGCCAGGTGCAGACCGATCCGGCGGCGCGGATTGCCGCCGAGCCGGTCGCCAGCAAGACCTCGCAGGCCAGCGGAGCGACGATCGCGGCCGCGGGGCTGGCCGGGATCGTGGCGACGCTCGCCCTGATGCTCGCGCTGGTGGTCGTGAGCTTTGCCGCCTTCTTCCTGCTCGGCGCGCCGGCGGTGCTGGGCGTCATCACGGCAGCGATCGTTTGGGGGACGCAGCTCGGCTTCGGCGCCTCGGCGCCGCTCCAGGCCTGGCTGGCGGGCGCGGGCGGGATCGCGCTCCTGGCGCTCGCGCTCAACACGGGTTCCGCGCTGCCCATCTACTGGTCGCTCGTATTCGGTTCGGGCCGGCGCCTCGACCGGCTCCGCGAAGCCTGGTCCGGTTACTGGTCGCTCTACCGCGGCATCGTCATCCCGGTCTGCGCGCTGTTCGGGATCGTCGTGTTTCGCCTCCTGTCTGGCGGCTAGACTGAACAGCGCACGAGATGTCGCGACAGTCGCGGCTCATCGTGGACGCATCTTCCGAGCACCATAAACCAGCTCGGCGGGCGGACGACCGAGATTCCGTCGGCCGGTGTGGGCGCGCTCGTAGTTGTAGTAGCTGAGGTAAGCCTCGAGGTCTCGTTTGAGAGCGGTGTAGCGAGGCACCAACGCGCGTGCGAAGGAGGGTCGCCAGCACTCCTCGAGGATGGTGCGATGGACTCTTTCCACGGCACCGTTGGTTTGCGGTCGACCGGCGCGAATGAAACGCTGCTTGGCGCCTGCACTGGCAAGCGAGCGAGCGAAGGGTTCGGCGCGGAACTCGCCACCGTTGTCAGTGCTGACTGCCTTTAGCCTCCAGCCCGCCGCAGCCAGGTCGCTGGCGACGCGGCGGACCAGGGCCGAGCAGTGCTTGGTGTCGGGGTTGACCTCACTGACTTGAACGCTGGCCCAGACGAATGAGCTGGCGACATCGATGGCGGTGTACTGCCAGGTCCGGCCCTTGGTGCCGCTCAACCGGCCTATGTAGAAGCAATCGACCTGGACCAGATCGCCTGGCTGGCTCGACCTCGAGGTGCAGCGGCTCGGGCTGGGGCGGGGCCTCCCGTTCCGGCTTGGCGGCATAGCCGGCGACCAGGCCGAGGCGCTGAATGCGGGTGCCCAGGCCGTGGCGACGCAGAACCTTGAGCACACCACTGGCCGAAACCACGACGCCGCCCCACATTGGCAAGGCCAGTTGGGCTGCGACTCGACGCGGACCCAGGCCTGGATGGCCGAGCGCGAAGCTGATGATTCGCTCCTCGATCCAGGGCGGTAGGTGGTTGGGCATCCGCGGCTGCCGGCGCTCCCGCGGCCGCAGCATTTCCAGGCCTTGGCGCTCCACCACTGGCTTCCAGCGGTAGTACCAAGAGCGGTGGTAACCGAGCTCCCGGCAGGCTCGACTGACACCGATTTGGCCTGCCCGGGCAAACAGCTGCAAGCGATGGCGGTAGAGCAGATCATCATTAGTCACGGCGGCACCTCCTCATGGGCGTCAAGCACCCACAGGATGGGCCAGTCGCGGGGGTCGCCCACCGCCGGCGCAACCGCTTCGCCGGCGGCCAACCCCTCGCCGCTGCCGCCGTTCCCCAGCCCAACACCTGGGGGCCCAACCCCACCGTCGCCGCTTGCGATCGTGTGCACCTCGCAGATTCCGGCAGACCACCAGCTCGCTCTGGTGACGCTTCATGGAGTCTCGGGCATCGTGGTGCGGGACGTGACCGACATCGCTCATCCCGTCACCCGCTGCGGCCTGAGCGGCGGCGCTTACCTGCGCTTCATCAGCTCGACGCGAATCTCGTACATCGTCACGTCCAGCGGCGACCAGGGCGCGGCCGGCGCCCTCTACATGGTCGACCTGAGCACGAGCACGACTTCGCTGGTGCGCGCGTGGAGCTCTGGTGGCTATGCGAGCTGGGTGTACGCGTGGAGCTCCGACGGCCAGAAGCTCTCGTACCTGAGCTCCGACAGCGCGGGCATCAAATGGCATCTCCTGTCGGCCGCCGGCGACAAGACCCTGAGCAGTCTTGGCACGGTTCCAGCTCGCGGTGTGTCACAGGACAACGACGACGCCATGGTCGGCTTCTCTGCGGATGCGCAGTATGTCGCCGTGGAGGAGACTTTCACGACCCAGAAAGGCGCCGCCACCGGCACTCCGCCGATTCAGATCGTCCGGCTCTCGGACGGCAAGCTGGTCTACAGCCGCGCCGACGGCACCATGGGCGCCTGGGGGGCCACCGGTGCGCGCTTCTACTTCCGCACCACCGCCGGCGTGCAGGTGTGGGAGGCGACAGGCAAGGTGCAGAGCGTGTCGGCAGGACTGCAGTGGATTCGTCCGTGGCCCAGCTCGGACGGCAACCACATCGCCTTCACGTCGCTGAACGCGCAGGGCAACCACCAGGTCGGCATCATCGACACCAGTATCGGCACGATCGCCGTGGCCTCGACCGAGCCGCGCGCCAATCCCGGCTTCCTGACGTCGACCCTCATCTGGTACGCGGGCGAGACCAGGTGCACAACGGTCACCCCGTGCGGCTTCGGTGGGCCCGCCCTGACGGGCAGCACCTATCTCTACGACATCGCCGGCATCGAGAGCGGCTCCATCGATACGGCGTTCTACGATTCCTGGCCGCACAACGCGGGGCAGTCCTAGGTTATGAGGAAAAACCTGCCGGTTTTCCCTCACGCCCTCCCGCGACTTGGTCGCGGGGGCCCCAGCGGTGCCGGCGCGGCTGCGCTCTTTCCCGCCGTTTGTATTATCGAAAACCCTCTCCCCGCGACGTTGGTGGCGGCCTTCACGCGATGTCGGCACCTGCTTGCTGACCTCCTGCCTCGAGTGGCCGGAGGCCGTCATGCTGAAGCTGCCGATTTACTGATCTAGCTACAGATCGAGGGCCTGGGCCACCAGCTCCCGGTGGTACGTCGCGTCGCCGAGCGTGACCTCTGAGGCCTTCGCGCGCTTGAAGTAGAGGTGCATGTCGTGCTCCCACGTAAACCCGATGCCGCCGTGCACCTGGATCCCGTCGCCGGCCACCTTGCGGTACGCGTCCGACACATAGGCCTTCGCCATCGACGATGCGAGCGAGCGATCCGGCGCGTCGGCGTCCACCGCCCACGCTGCGTAGTACGTCGCCGAGCGCCCGCTTTCCGAAAGCACGAGCATGTCCGCGAGCTTGTGCGACACGGCCTGGTAGATGCCGATTGGTTTCCCGAACTGGTGCCTGGTCTTGGCGTAGTCGGTCGACGTCTCGAGCACCTTCTGGGCGCCCCCGACCATCTCGGCGCATAGCGCCGCGGTCGCCCAATCCAGGGCCCGCTTCAACGCCGGCCACGCCTTGTGCGGAGCGCCCATCAGCGAATCCGCATCGAGCTCGACCCCGTCGAAGCGGACCTCGCTCCAACGCCTGGTCATGTCCAGCGTCTGCAGCTGCTGCACCGACACACCCTTGGGCTTGCCCTCGACGAGGAACAGGGAGATGCCGTCCTCACCCTCGCCCCTTGTGCGGGCCGCCACCACCATGTAGTCGGCGTTCTGCGCGTCGGGGACGAAGAGCTTGACGCCCTCGAGCCGCCACCCGCCACCACTCGGTCTGGCCTCGAGCGTCACGCCGCTCGCATCCCATCGTGCGGAAGGCTCGGTGAGGGCGAGCGTCGCTCGCGCTTCGCCCGAGGCGATGGCGGTCAGCGCCTTCTTCTTCTGAGCCTCGGTGCCGGCCTCGATCAGCGCCGGCACGGCAAGCCCCATCGTCGCGAAGAACGGGCCCGGCAGCAGGGCGCGGCCGGCCTCCTCCAGCACCACGATCAGGTCCAGGAAGCTGCCGACGCCGCCATATTCCTCGGGGATGCCCAGGGCGGTCCAGCCCAGGCCGGCGAGCTTCGACCACAGAGCCGGGTCGTACGCGTCGGACCCCTCCATCAGCCGGCGGACCACCTTCGGCGGGCACTCCTTGGCGAGGAAGTCGCGAGCTGAGCGTCGGAGCATCTCCTGCTCCTGGGAAAAAGCAAAATCCATGGCGGCCTTCGAAGTGTAAGACCGGCCGTCAGGCGGGCGGGGGCAGCTCCTTCGGCTCCTCTGGGGCAGGCAGCTCCGCAGGCTCGTCGGGCGCGGGCAGCTCCTTTGGCTCCTCGGTCGCTTTCGTCGCGGCCGAAGCCCTGGGTCTGGGTGCGCGCCGGCGGGGCGGCCGGACAACCCTGGGCTTGTCGTCCGCTTCTGGCGCGGCCACGGCCGGCGCGGGTGCCTCGACCGCCGCGGGGACCTCGGCTCCAGTCGGAACCGTCGCGGCGGCTGAAGCCTCGGCCATGGCTGGAGTGCTGGCGGCCGCCGGCGGTTCGGCCGGCTTCGCCGAAGGCTGCGAGGGCCAGAGGGCCGGCTGCGTGCCTGTCCCGCCCGGACGGCGGCGGTACAGCATGAGCAGCCCATAGAAACCGACGAATATGGCCAGCACGCCGCAGAAGGTGGCCACGCCGAGGCCGCTGTTCTCGCCGCTGGTGAGAGGCTGCTCGAACCCAATCGGGCAGTGGGCGGGCGCGGGCGGACAGGTGCCGAGGACGGCAAGCCGCAGCGGCACGGCCACCATCGCGAGGATCCCGTACACGATCGCAAGGCCGGCGACGAAGTAAAGGCCGACGGCAACCGACCGGCCTTGGCGGTACATGAACGCGTTGGCGCCGAATGCGATCGCGGCGAGGCCGAACGGGATGATGACGCTCGCGAGACGGCTGTGGCCGCCGGCGGTGAGGGCAGTGGGCGCCACGGCGCCGATCGCGACCAGACCGGCCGCCGCCCAAAAGGCCCACGTCACGCGCTGGTCCGTATCGCCGGGATCCGTGCCGATCACGGTCGGTCAGTTTAAACGGCCGTCTCTGCTTCCTTGGCGGATTCGGCACGCGATCGTCCCGCTGCCACGTGCACTGTCTGCCGGAGCGGAAGCTCCGGGATGAAGAGAGTCGCGATGAATGCGATCACGATCATCGCGAGGCCGGCGACGAACACGGGATGAAGCGCATCCGAAAGCCCGTGCCGAATGCCCGCCGCGATGGCGGGCGGCAGGTGCTGGAGCTGCGTCGGATCGAACACCGAGCCGGCGTTCGCCGACTGGCCCGACGCCTGGAACTTCTGCAGGATGCTCGCGGGGATGTATTTCGCCATGGACGACGCCAGCCCCTGGGTGAGGATCGTGCCCATGATGGCCAGGCCAAGCGCGGAGCCCATCGAGCGCGAAAGCTGAGTGGCCGAGGTCGCGACCGCCATGTCTGCGCGGCTGACCGAGTTCTGAACGATCAGGGTGTACGTCTGCATGGTCGTCCCGAGCCCGAGCCCGATGAGGATCATGGATTCGACCAGGGCCTGGTTGGTGGTGTTGACGTCGAAGGTCGTGATCATGAAGAAGCCGGCGGCCATCAGGCCGAGCCCCGCCAGGATGGGCACCTTGTATCGCCCGGTGCGCGAGATGAACTGGCCGCTGACGATGCTGCTCACGACCATCGCCAGCAGCATGGGGACCAGGATCTCGCCCGAGTTGGTGGCGCTGTTGCCGATCACTCCTTGCACGAACACCGGCAGGAAGAAGATGGCGCCGAACATGGTCATGGCCACGCCGATGCCCGCGATGTTCGAGAACGCAAAGATCCTGCTCTTGAACAGGTGCAGCGGCAGGACCGGCTCCGGCGCGCGCCTCTCGACCCAGACGAACACCGCCAGGATCACGAGCGCCGCCGAATAGAGGCCGATGATCTCCCACGAGCTCAACGCATACTGCCCGCCGCCCCATACGGTGGCCAGCAGCAGGCAGGTGATGCCGAGGGACAGCGTGATGCTGCCGGCGACGTCGATCTTGTGCTGGCGCCGCTCGTTGGGCACGTGCATGTAGAGCGCGACCACGAGGAGCGTGAGCGCAGCGAAGGGAAGGTTCACGAAGAACAGCCAGCGCCACGAGTAGTGGTCGGTGATGAAGCCTCCCGCGGCGGGACCGACTATCGATGCCAGCCCGAACGAGGCGCCGATCATGCCCTGGTACTTGCCGCGCTCCCGTGGCGAGATGATGTCGCCGATGATCGCCTGGGACAGCGGCATGATGAAGCCCATGCCCGCGCCCTGGACGAAGCGCGCGAAAACCAGGAACCAGAAGTTGGGCGCGATGCCCGACAGCGCCGAGCCGGCCGCGAACACGACGATGCCGGTCATGTAGAGCGGCTTTCGGCCGTAGACGTCGGAGAGCTTGCCCGCCACCGGGACGACGATCGTCGAGGCCAGCATGGCCGAGATCGGGACCCAGCTGTAGTCGGCGATGCCGCCGAGCTCGGCCACGATTGTGGGCAGGGCCGGCGCGACCAGGGTCATGTTCAGCGACGCGATCAGCGACCCGAGCATCAGCCCCGCGAACACCGCGAGGACGGCTCGATCGACGCCCTTCTTCTCGGGCGTGCTCGTAGAGCTGCGGGCGGCGACGGCGGTCATACGGCTCTGCTCTCTACGGCGCGGTGGCGGTGGGATGCCACCTCGGCCAGGGCGCGCCAGCAGTGCGCGAGCGCGGCCAGGTCCTCGGGCGACAGCTGCGCCATCCACCGGCGGAGAAGGAGGTGGCTCCCCTCCCGTAGCTCGGTCACCAGTTGGATGCCGGCTCGCGTGAGCGTGAGCAGCACCCTCCGGCGATCGGCGGCGTCCTCGTGCCGCTCGACATACCCGGCCCGAACGAGACGGTCCGCGAGGACGCTCGCCGCGGGAAGGCCGATGCCAAAGAGCTCTGCCAACCGGCCCACAGTGGCCACCTCCTCATCCCGAAGCAGGTAGATCGCGCGGAGCTGCTGCATCGAGATGTCGAGGTCCCTCCATCGGCCGGCCGTGGACGTGAGGAGCGCTCGGTGAAGTTTCCTGTAGGCGGCGAGCGCCTCGTCGACTCTGCCTCCGGTCATAGTTGCACTTTACCAAACTATTCGGTAAGTCGAAACCTTTGGCGGCGGAGGGTTTTTAGCGGCTGCGCGGGAGCCCGAGCACCCGCTCGGCGAGGATGTTGCGCAAGACCTCTGACGTCCCCGCCTCGATCGTGTTGGCGCGCGAGCGCAGGAACTGGTACTTCCAGCCGTCGCCCTCTCCCACCTGTCCGGCGGGGCCCGCGACGTCGACCGCCGTCTCCGCCATCTGCTGGTTGAGCTCCGACCACATGAGCTTGAGGATCGAGCCCTCGGGGCCCGGGACGCCGTTTCGCTTCATGGCGGTGACGGCCCTGTAGCCGTTCAGCTGCAGCGCGCGTGCCTCGATCGTGTACCGGGCGATCTTCTGGCGCACCAGCGGATCTGACCCACGGCCCAGCTTGCGCGCGTGGTCCGCGAGCTCGGCCGCGGTGATCTGCGCCCGCGTCGCGAGGGCCATGCCCAGCGTGCCGCGCTCGTGCAGGAGCGTGGTCATCGCCACCGCCCAGCCGTTGCCGGCCTCACCCAGGACCTGCGATTTGGGCACCTTGACGTCCTTGAAGAAGATCTCGTTGAACTCCGCGTCCCCTGTGATCTGAACGAGCGGCCGCACCTCGACGCCAGGACTCTCCATGTCGACGAGCAGGTAGGTGAGGCCGTCGCGAGGGTTTGCTTCCTTGCGCTCGCGCGTCAGCAACATGCACCACCGGGCGACGTGGGCCAGCGTCGTCCACACCTTCTGGCCGTTGACCAGGTAGTGGTCGCCCTTGTCCTCAGCGCGCGTCTGCAGACCGGAGAGGTCGCTGCCGGCGTTGGGCTCGCTGAACCCCTGGCACCAGATCTCCTCGCCCGAGAGCAGCGGCGGCAGGTAGCGCTTCTTCTGAACCTCGGTCCCGTGGGTGATGACCACCGGGCCGCCCATGCCCAGCCCGATCACGTTGATCGGCTCGGGCGCCTGGGCGAGGATCATCTCGTCGTTGAAGATGAGCTGCTCCATGAAGCCGGCCCCGCGGCCGCCGTACTCCTTGGGCCACGTGATGCCGACGTAGCCGGCGTCGTACATCTTCTTCTGCCAGGCGCGCCGGCTCTCGATAAATACCTTTTGGCCATCATCGACGGAGCCGTTCTGGCGCGGCTTGTTGGCCTCGAGCCACGCGCGAACCTCATCGCGAAACTTCTTCTCGGTCTCGCTGAGCTCGAAGTCCATATCCCTACCTTAAGCCACCGCGGGCATGACTTCTTCGGCCAGCAGCCGAAGCGCATCCCGGTCGTCGAGCAGGAAATGCTGGAGCATGAAGAGGTCGACTCCGAGAGCTGCGTAGCCCCGGATCTGCTCCGCCATCTCCTCCGGCGTGCCGACGAACGCCGTCTGGCGAACTCTGGCCAGCGCCTGGTCGGCGTCGAGGCCCTTCAGGTGAGGGAGGACGTCGCGGAGCTTTACGGCCCGCTCGCGAAGCTCGGATCGGTCGCGCCCGATGATGTAGGTGGTCATCACCGAGTACCGGATGGAAGCGGGATCCCGCCCGATGTCATGGCAGGACTGGTTGATCACGTCGCGCTTGTGGCGATATTCCTCGTGGTTCATTCGCGTGTAGTTCCATTCCGCCGCCTCGCGCGCGACGAGCGGAAGATGCCGCTTCTCGCCGACGCCGCCCATCAGAATCGGGATGGGGTTCTGAACCGGTTTGGGATTGGACCTGGTCCACGTGTCGCGAATGCGCGCCACCCCGTTCTCGAGCAGGTCCATGCGCTCCTTGACCGTGAGAAAGGGGATGCCGAACATCTCGTGCTCGCGCTCGTTCCAGCCGGCGCCGATGCCGAAGATGAGCCTGCCTCCACTCAGCACGTCCACGGCGGCGGCCTGACGCGCCAGCATCGCAGCGTGATGGAAGGTCATCGGACTGACCATCGGTCCGAACTGGATCGTCTTCGTCCACTCAGCCGCCATCGCAAGCGAGGTCCAGCAATCGATGCAGTCGCGCGCGTCATCTCCCATCAGAGAGATCAGGTGCTCGCTGCGACGTAGGGACGCAAAGCCAAGGGCTTCGACGTCCGTGCAAAGCCGCCGCCATCGCTCCCAGCTGAGGCCTTCCTGGCCTTCGATCATGATCCCGAGCTGCGTCACCGAGACCTGATCGTAAACCGCGTGAGCTCAGGCCTCCAGGTCGGTCAGGTGAGCGAGCTCCGACTCGATCCTCGGCCTCGTCGCGCCAAGGTCGTTCATCACATGCGCCGCCACGCCCTCGCCCTCGATGGCCAGCGCCAGCAGCATGTGGCCCGTGCTCACTCTCGGATCGCCCGCCGAACCGCAGACCTGAAAAGCGAGCTCGATCACCTTCTTGACGCGCGACGTGGGAATGATCTTCGTCGGCACGCCTTTTTTCTTCTTGCCCAACAGCCGGTCGAGCGCCGAGTGCGCCGAGGCCTCGTCGATACCGATCGCAGCCAGGATTCGAGCGGATTGAAAATCGGCATCTCCAAATGACGCGAGCAGCATGTGCTCGGTACCGATATAGGAGAAGCCGGCCTTGAGGGCCTCGGTCTGCGCCAACGACAGCAGCTTCTGAGCGCTCGCGGTAAAGCGCTCGAAGGGATACATCCCGGTCGTCGGCCGCTTGCCAACCGCCTGCTCGACCGCCCGTCTGATGGTGGACCACCGGGGCGGGACCGTAAACCGCATGCCCTCCGTCGTTGGGAGCTCGACGCCGATTCGCGGCTCAGCCGGCGTCGGGGTGTGGCGCTCCATCCACTCCAGGCAGGCGGCGATGACGATCGAGTTGACCGGCATTCCTGTCCTGGCCGATGCCTGGTCGAGACGCGCAAACATCTCGTCGGTGAACCGCACCGTGGTTGCCTTGGCCGCCACGCCAATTCGATGTCATTTTGCCATCATTGTCAAGCCCTCGAGTGGTGTGAAGTTCAAGATCCGGTCCATCGGGATGCCGGCACGACGCGCCATCCAGGCCGCCATCGGGACATAGGCGAACTCGGCGGGAGCGTGCGCGTCGGCGTCCATGGCGAAGCTGCAGCCGCACTCGAGAGCCAGCCGGGCGTACTCCGGCGAGAGGTCCATCCGCGCGGGGTCGCAGTCGATCTCCATCGCCACGCCATGGCGCGCGGCTTCGCGAAAAACCAGCTCGAAGTCGTAGCTCGCTCCTTCTCGCGAGCCGGGACGGCGGCCGGTGGGATGGCCGACGACGTCGACGTTGGGGTTGGACACCGCGCGCAGCATCCGTTCCGTCATCGAGGCCGGCTCCTGGCGCAGCTTCACATGCGGCGAGGCGATCACGATGTCGAGCAGCTCGAGGACCGCGTCCGGAAGGTCGAGCGAACCGTCCTCGAGGATGTCGACCTCGATCCCCTGCAGCAGGGCCAGACCCTCGACTTCGTGCTCGACCTGCTCACGCTCGCGCGATTGAGCGAGCAGGCGCTCGGCGTCGAGCCCGTTGACCACCTTGATCCGCGGCGAGTGGTCCGTGATGCCCAGGTACCGGTATCCAAGCGCCTTCGCGGCGCGGGCCATCTCCAGCATGGTCGCCCGGCCGTCGCTCCAGTCGGTATGCGAGTGGAGGTCGCCCTGGTAGGCGGCGAGGTCGATGGCCGACTCGTCGTTGCGGGCCGGCTGTCCCATCTCAGCGCGGAGCCTCTCGAGGTACGAGCTGCTCCCGGTTTCGACCAGGCCTCCGAGCACCTTCGCGATGCCTGCGCCCACACCCTCGATGGATGTCAGCTGGTTGGCTTTGTGCAGAGCCTCCAGGTCCGGTCGCTGTAATGCGAGCGACCAGGCCGCGGCCGAAAAAGCCCTGGCGCGATAGACCTCGTTCGTGTCCTGCCTCAGGAGATAGCCGATCTCAGACAGGGCCTGTGCGGCCGCGATCGCATCCACCCATCAATTGTGTGAGGATCAAGGACGTGGCCAGGCCCAAGCTGACGCAGCGGGACCCAATCCCGGAGCTCATCGAGGCGCTTCTCGACGAGCTGGGCGAAGACGGGTCTCGGCAGGGGCTCAAGGCGACGCCCGCCCGCGTTTCGCGAGCGCTTCGAGAGCTCACCGACGGATACGGCGTCAGCGCGGCCGACATCGTCGCCGGCGCGGTGTTCGACCAGGACTACGACGAGATGGTGCTAGTCAAGGACATCCCTTTCTACAGCCTGTGTGAGCATCACATGCTGCCGTTCTTCGGCAGCTGCCACGTGGGCTACCTGCCGAAGGGCAAGGTGGTCGGGCTGAGCAAGATTCCGCGTATCGTCGGCGCCTTCGCGCACCGCCTGCAGCTGCAGGAGCGCATGACCAAGGAGATTGCGGAGGCACTGAATGACGCGGTCGCCCCGAAGGGCGTGGGCGTGGTCGTCGAAGCGCGGCACCTGTGCATGGAGATGCGGGGCGTTCAGAAGCCGGGGGGCCAGCTCATCACGTCTTGCATGCTGGGCACGTTCCGCAAGGACGCGCGCACCCGAGCGGAGTTCCTGGAGCTCGTCCGCCGCCCCTAAGACGGCAGCATTCCGCCCGGTCTGACCTAGACTCCGCAACTGGAAATGGGGAACGGTTGGCGGCTGGTCGCCGCGGCGGCAGGGCTGACGATCGTGCTTTCCGGATGCGCCCGGCCGCCCGTTTCCCGCGCCCCGAGTCCGGTCGCGCAGGCGAGCCCGTCCAGCGGGCTCGAGAGCCCCAGCGCCGCCGAGAGCCCCACTGCGGTCGCTTCGCCGGTTTCGGTGGCAAGCCCGTCGACAGCGCCTGCATCGCCCGCGTTGCTCACGATCCCAAGCGCAACGTTCCATGTCGGCGAGGTCAACATTGCGTATTCGTCGGTGGGCCTGGGCGCTTCGGGCGGATATGCGCCGTTTCGTTGGACGATCAGCGTTGGATCGCTTCCGACCGGTTTGTCCCTTTCCACCGGAGGCGTCGTGTCTGGCACGCCCAGCGGTGCTGGTGGTTTCCCCTTCACCGTCAGAGTCGCCGACGCCGTGGGTGACAGCGCCATCGTCAACAGGTCGATCACCGTCGTCCCTTACCTGATGGTCAGTGGCAAGTGCGTGAATGTCTGCGCGGTCGAGCAAGGATGCGTCACGGTTTGCGGCGCGTATGTGTCAATCGCCGGCGGGGTAACCCCGTACACGTACCAGCTCGCCGGTGGTTCACTGCCACCCGGAACCAGCTTGAGCGGGCCGGCGCTCGGGGGCACGTTCACAACCGTCTCGGCCGCCGCTCCCTTCTCTTTCGCGGTGTTGATCACGGACGCCTTCGGGGCCACCGGCAAGGTAGCGTCGAACTTCGATTTCTTCGCCCATATCACGTTCACGGTCACCAGTGCGAATTGCGCGCCGACTGTGGCCGCTTTTACGTGCACGACGAGCCAGCTGCAGTACGCGGGCGGCACACCGGGGGGAACGCCGACCGTCAAGGTCGCCAAAGTCGTTTCGGCGACCGGTCAGCTCCCCCTAAGTTTCAGCGCAATCGCAAAGGGGGGCACGGTGATCGTGACGGCGTCAACCCAGAAGACCAACTACACCGGAACCGTGACCTTGATCCTCATCGACCAGAGTCCGTGCGGTCCTCAAGGGAACTGCCAGTCAAACCTTGCCACGGTGACGATCAAGATCTAGCTCGGCCGGGTGGTCGGCATCCAGAACTCGGCCCACCATACATAAACAGTCCTTTATGTATTAGACTTCTATAAAGCAAGCTTTATGTTTCTTCCGAACCCGAGCCACGAGCTGTCCGACCACTTCCTGGCCTTCGCCAACCCGACGCGGCTCCGCATCCTGGAGCGCCTGGGCACAGTCGGCGAGGAGAGCGTCAACGACCTCGCCGCGCACCTGCGCATGAGCCAGCCGCGCATCTCCTGGCACCTGCGGATGCTCCGCGTCGGCGGCGTGGTTCGGACGCGGCGCGACGGCCGTCAGGTGTACTGCTCACTGAACGTCGAGAACATCGCGCGCGAGCGCGCGCGCCTGGATCAGCTGATCGGAATCACAGACCGGATGAAAGTTCGCGAGGAGGTCGAGGCATGAAAAACGGCCAGCGTAACGGCCACAGGAATGGTCAACACAACGGCAAGGTTCGCGTCGCGGTAGTAGGTGTGGGCAACTGCGCGTCGTCGTTCGTGCAGGGCGTCCACTACTACCGCGACGCGTCGCCGAAAAGCTTCGTCCCAGGGTTGATGCACGTGAACCTTGGCGGCTACCACGTAAGAGACATCGAGTTCGTGGCCGCGTTCGACGTGGACAAGAAGAAGGTGGGACTGGACCTCTCCGAGGCGATCTTCGCCGGCGCCAACAACACCGTCAAATTCACGGACGTGCCCCGCACCGGCGTCAAGGTCCAACGCGGCATGACCCACGACGGCATCGGCAAGTACCTCGCCGACATCATCGTCAAGGCCCCCGGGGAAACCTCAGACGTCGTCGGCATCCTCAAGAAGACCAAGGCGGACGTCATGGTCAGCTACCTGCCGGTCGGTTCCGAGGAGGCGACCAAGTGGTACGTCGAGCAGGCGCTGCAAGCGGGCGTGGGCTTCGTCAACTGCATCCCCGTCTTCATCGCTCGCGAGCCGTACTGGCAGAAGCGATTCGAAGACAAGAAGCTGCCGATCATCGGCGACGACATCAAGTCGCAGGTCGGTGCGACGATCATCCATCGCGTGCTTACGCGGCTGTTCCGCGACCGCGGCGTCAAGCTCGAGCGCACCTACCAGCTGAACTTCGGCGGCAACACCGACTTCCTCAACATGCTCGAGCGCGATCGATTGATGTCGAAGAAGATCTCCAAGACTCGCTCGGTCACCTCGCAGCTCGATTACGACATCGGCTCCGACAATGTCCACATCGGTCCGTCGGACTACGTGCCCTGGCTGAACGACCGCAAGTGGGCGTACATCCGCCTGGAGGGGCGCACATTTGGTGATGTGCCGCTGAACGTCGAGCTCAAGCTCGAGGTGCATGACTCGCCGAACTCGGCGGGCATCGTCATCGATGCCGTCCGCTGCATCAAGCTGGCCCTCGACCGCGGCATGGGAGGCGCTCTCGAAGGCCCGAGCTCGTACTTCATGAAGTCGCCGCCGGTGCAGTACAGCGACTCCGAGGCGAAAAGCCTCGTGGAGGAGTTCATCGATGCCGGCAAGGCTGGGCCAAACGGCCGCGTCCGCCGCACCGAACGAACGAAGCCGGCGACGGCCACTGCTCGGCGCTAGCTACGAGGCGAGTGCGCGAATCCTGCGGGTCGTCCCGCCGGGCCTGCGCTACGCCGCGGCTGCTCCCGGTGGGACGGCGTGGTACTGGCTCAGCGCCGCTCAACGGCGCGCGGCGCTGGACAACTATGCCGCCGCCCTCGGCCGCGAGCGTGCGGATCCGCAGGTTGCGCGCGTGGCCAGGCGCGCGTTCCAGAACTACGGTCGCATGCTCATCGATTTCGTCTTGATGGGCAGCCTCACGCCGGACGAGCTCATTCAGCGCGCGAGCGTCGACGGCCGCCCACACCTCGATGAGGCGCTGGCGCGCGGACGGGGCGCGATCATGGCTGTCCCCCACATGGGTTCGTGGGACGTGGCGGGCTCATATGCGGCAGCGCTCGGTTACCAGATCTCCGCGGTCGCCGAACGTTTCCCGGGATCGTTGAACGACGCCGTCCTCAAGTCGCGTCAGCGCTTCGGTATGGACGTGATCATGCTCGGCCGTGCCGCCGTCCGCGCGCTGACCGAGGCGCTGCAAGCCAACCGCATCGTGGCTCTCCTGTGCGACCTGGAACAGGGCCCAGGCGTGGGTGTGCGCTTCTTCGGCCGGCACGCCGTGGTACCCGGCGGCCCGGCCGCGCTCGCGCTCAAGACCGGAGCGGCTCTTCTGCCCGCCTGCCAGTACTCGACGGCGCCGGGTCGCCATCACGTCCACCTCGATCCCGCGCTGGCGGTGAACGAGGGCGACACCAAAGAAAGCCTCATGCAGCGGGTCGTGGATCGGTTCGAAGATTTCATCAGAGAGCGACCCGACCAGTGGTACGCATTTCGGCCGATGTTCAGGAGTGAGTGAATGGCGCTGGCGCGCATTCAAGTTGATGCAGTCATTCGTGGAGCGTCTGCCCCGAGCGTGGGCATATGCGCTCGCGCTGGTGGCGGCGCGAATCGCGTGGTGGTTCTCGCCGCTGGCCCGGCCGCGACTGGAATACAACCTGAAGATCGCCTGCCCCGAGCTCACGCCAACCGAGTTGAAGAAGCTCTCCAGGCTGAACTTTCGCAACCACGCCAAGGCCTACGCCGACCTGATGATGCTGCCGCGCATGAAGGTGGAGACCATGGGTTCACTCCTCCACATCGATGGCCTGGAATACCTCGAGCAAGCACGCGAGGTGGGCAAGGGCGTGATGGTGGTGTCGTGCCACATGGGCTCGTACGAGGTGGTGGGCGCCATCTGGTCCGCGAACCTGGCGCCGGTCAGCTTGTTCGCCGAGGAGCTGGAGCCGAGGGCCCTCTACGAGTGGTACCGCGACACGAGGGCGCGTCTCGGCATCAGCGTCCTGCCCCTGCACCTCGCCGGCCTGCGCAAGGTCACCCAGGCCTTGCAGGACCAGGAGATGGTCGTCACGGCGATCGACCGCGACATCACCGGGACCGGTCGGATGATGCCCTTCTTCGGACGTCCCGCCCCCATTCCGCTCGGCCCCGCGGCCATCGCGCTCAGGCTTGGGACTCCGCTGCTCCCGGTCTGCGTGTACCGGCTGGCCGACGACACCTACGGGGGCGAGGCCACACCGCCGGTGATCGCAACCTCGACCGGCCACGCGAGGGCGGACGAGGTACGCGTCACGCAGGAGCTCCTGCGTCGCATCGAGGGATTCATCCGCAAGCATCCCGACCAGTGGCATGTACCGCACCGGATCTGGGAGGGCTCCCCATAGCGTGAAGATCGGCCTCGTCTCGCCGTACGACTTCGCCTCGCCTGGGGGCGTCACGGATCACGTGCGCCACCTGTCGCGCCAGCTGCGGCGCCTTGATCACGAGGTGCGGGTGTTCGCGCCCTCCAGCCGAGCTGATGTCGACTTCGACACCGCCGATTTCTATCGGATCGGGAGTCCCATCTCCGTGCCGGTCAACGACTCGGTCGCGCGCATCACCCTCAGCTTTCACCTCGCCGACCGCGTGGCGGCGATCATCGACCGGGAACGCTTTGACGTCCTCCACTTTCACGAACCGCTGATGCCCGCGCTGCCCATGACCATGCTGCGGATGTCGCAGGCGGCCAACGTAGGCACGTTCCATGCCTTCGCCAAGTCCAACATCGGCTACTTCTACGGTCGCCCGCTGCTCGAGCCGTACCTGGCGCACCTGCACCGCGGGATCGCCGTGAGCGAGCCCGCCAGGGCGTTCGTGAACCGCTACTTCCCGGATTTCTCGCTGCGGGTCATCCCCAACGGCATCGACCTCGGCGTCTTCCATCCCGGGCACGCACCCATCCGCCACCTGCGCGACGAGCGGGTGAACATCCTGTTCGTCGGCCGGCTCGAGAAACGCAAAGGGCTCGGCTACCTGCTGCGCGCGTACGAGTTCATGAAGCCCCGCGTCCCCAACACCAGGCTGATCGTGGTCGGGGACGGGCCGCTGCGAGGGAGCGTCGAGTCGTTCATTTACAGGCACCGGCTGCCGGACGTGGTGATGGCGGGCTACGTTCCCGACTCCGTGCTGCCTCGCTACTACTGCAGCGCCGACATCTTCTGCGCGCCGGCGACGGGAGCCGAGAGTTTTGGGATCGTGCTGCTCGAGGCGATGGCGTCCGGACTGCCAGTGGTCGCCACCGAGATCGACGGCTACATGTCCGTCCTCGAGCCGGGGCAGGACAGCCTAACCGTGAGGCCGAAAGCCTGGGCTGAGCTCGGCGCGGCCCTGGTCATCCTGGCGCGCGACGCGGCGCTGCGGCGCCGGATGGGCGACTACGGGGTCGAGAAGGCCCGCCGTTATGCATGGGAGGAGGTCGCGTCGCAGGTCCTGGAGGTATACGAGGAAGCGCGCCAGGTGCGCGCGCAACGAGAGATGGTGTCGCGAGAGGTGATGAATGTTCACGACGCGGTTTGAGGCCTGGGTCCGCCGCCGCGCACAGGCGCTGATGACCGCGCTCAGGCGGCTGCCCGTCACGCCGAACCAGATCACGGTTGTGGGCACGGCGCTGACGTTTGCCGCCGCGGTGCTCGTGGCGTCGGGGCAGCTTCGATGGGGTGGGGTCGTCCTGGCTTTCGCGGGCACGTTCGACATCCTCGACGGCGCGCTGGCGCGATCGACAGGGCGCAGCTACCCGTACGGCGCGTTCCTGGACTCCACCCTGGACCGCTATTCCGAGGGCGCGATGTACATCGGGCTCATCGCGTATTTCGTCAGCGCGGGAGGATCGCTGGAGCGCTGGCTGGTGGTGGGCACCGCCGCCGCGCTGGCGGGCTCGTTCCTGGTGAGCTACGTCCGGGCGCGCGCCCAGAGTCTTGGTTTCACGTGCGAGACAGGACTGTTCGCCCGGCCCGAGCGGGTCGTGGTGACCGTGGTCGGGCTGATCTTCGGCGGCGTCGTGTTGACATCCGTCGTGTTCCTGCTCGCGATCCTGACCAACCTCACGGCGCTGCAGCGCATCCGCGAGGTCTGGCTGCAGGGACGGGCGCAGCGCCTGGCCCGGGAGCGTGAGGCCGCCCAGGCCCTCCGAGGCGGCCAACCCGTCAAGCCCTAAAAAGCGCGGGGAAGGACAGTGTCCCTCCCACGCTGCGCGCGGGGACCCCAGAGGTACCCCCTCCTCTCCTCGGCCACGCTGGGTGGCGCTTGGATGGGCACAGGTGACGGCCGGAGTAAATCCGGCCTATGGCTCCACTTTGGGTTCTGCTTGAAGGTTTTCGAGCTTGATCCGATATTGCGTACAGTTCCGATCGTGGGGGATCCATTCGCCGGGATCGCAGGGCATGCGCGTGCCCTCGATCAGCTCCGATCGCAGTTCGATTCCGGGCGGCTCGCGCACGCGTACCTGTTCGTGGGTGAGGCCGGGCTGGGCAAGACGACCACCGCCCGAGCCCTCGCGGCGGCGCTGCTGCCCGAGGCCGGACTCCACCGCCACCCCGACTATTGGGAGGACGACCGCATCAAGCCCCTGTCGATCAACGAGATCAGGCTTCTACCCGACAAGCCGCCCGAGTTCCACGAGCTGTCGCTGCAGGCCTTTCTCAACCTCAAGCCAGCCGTTGGGACTCGCCGCGTGGCAGTGGTCGCCAACGCCGGCCGCCTGCGCGACCAGGACCAGGGCGTCCTCCTCAAGACGCTCGAGGAGCCGCATCCGCACCGCGTGATCATCCTCACGACCCCGAGCCTCAACCCGTTTGTCGTGCTGCCGACCGTGGTCTCGAGGTGCCAGCGGATCTTCTTCCATCCTGTTCCGGCGCCCGAGATCGAGCAGCTGCTCGTCAACCTCGACGTAGAAGCAGGGCGCGCCCACCTGCTTGCGGAGCTCGCGCGTGGCCGCCCCGGCTGGGCGCTGAGGGTGGCCGGCGACGAGGGCGTGATCGAGCTCCACGAGGAGTGGACGTGGCGCCTGGAGGAGGTTTTCGGTGCACCCGCCGATGTGCCTCTGCGCATGGCCGCCGAGCTCGATGGAAGCCAGATGGCGTGGCGCCGGGGCGACGGCGAGGTCGAGGATCCGGCACTGTTCGCGATCGCGAGCTGGCAGATCGAGCTGCGCCGCCGCATGATTTCGAGCCGCGGCCGGGAGCAGGGGCGCTGGGCGCGCCTTCTCGAGCTGTCGTACGACACGCTGGGTTACCTGGAGCAGAACGTGAGCCCGCGCCTGGCGTTCGAAACGTTTCTCCTCGAATGTCGCAAAGCTTCTTGAAGAAGGCGCTCGAGGGCTTCCGGCCCTACGTCCCCGGCGAGCAGCCGCCCGACGGTGAGGACTGGGTCAAGCTCAACACCAACGAATCGCCGCTGCCGCCCTCGCCGAAGGTCATCGATGCCATCAAGGCTGCCGCGAACGACTCGCTGCGGCTGTATCCGAGTCCGAGCGCCGCGCCGGCGCGCAAGGCGATTGCCGGCCACTTCGGCCTGCAGGAAAGCCAGGTGGCGCTGGGTAATGGCGCCGACGAGCTCATCGAGATGTGCTTCCGGGCATTCGCGGGCGCCGGCGATCGGGTGGCCTATTCGACCCCGACCTACCCTCTGCTCGACCCGCTGTGCCGGGTGCACGAGGTGACGCCGTCGACCCATCCGACCGCCGAAGGGTGGACCTGGACCTCGGGCCTGGAGGAGGATCAGGCCCCGCTCAAGTTCCTGATCAATCCGAACTCGCCCACCGGGACGTGGCACGGGCGCCCGTCCGTCGTGCGCGTTCTGGCCCGCTCTCGGGGGGTCGTCGTGCTCGACGAGGCGTATGTCGACTTCGCCAGGGAGTCGCAGCTGGAGCTGGTCGACAAGTTCCCCAATCTCCTCATTCTGCGCACGATGTCGAAGTCGTATGCGCTGGCCGGCATGCGCATCGGCTTTGCCATCGCCAATCCGCGGCTGATCGCCGCGCTCAACGCGGTCAAGGACTCCTACAACGTCAACCGGCTGGCCATCGCCGCCGCCGCGGCGGCGATAGAGGACGAGGATCACCATCGCAAGATCGTCGATCACGTGGTCGCCGAGCGCGCCTGGCTGGAGGAGCAGCTGCGGGAGTGCGGGTTCGAGCATTCGCCATCCGCGGCCAACTTCGTCTTCGTCAAGCCGCCGCTGCGATTCTCGGCGGCCGCCCTCGCCGACGCGCTTCGCGAGCGCGGAGTGCTGATCCGGCATTACGATCGGGAGCCGATCGCGGGCTGGTTCCGCGTCACCATCGGCACGCGCGAGCAGCACGAGCGCCTGCTCGCTGCCCTGAAGGAGATCCTGTGAGCAACAGTCCGACGCGCGACGAGGCCTGGGAGCTCGTGACCTCTATGACGCAGTCAGAACAGCTGCGCCGGCACATGCGCAGCGTCGAAGCCGCAATGCGCGCGTACGCGCGGCGTTTCGGCGAGGACGAGGAGCGCTGGGCGGTGCTGGGCCTCATCCACGATTGGGATTATGAGTCGGGCCCGACCCAGGAGCTGCACCCGATGCGCGGGATCGCGATGCTGCGTGAAAAGGGATGGCCGGAAGACATCCTCGCCGACATTGCCTCCCACGCTGATTACCTTGACGTGCCCCGGGACTCGAACGTTCGCAAGGCGCTCAATGCAGTGGACGAGATGTGCGGCTTCATCATCGCCTGCGCGCTGGTCAAGCCGGACAAGTCGTTGAGCGCGGTCGAGCCCAGCACCGTGCGCAAGAAGATGAAGGACAAGGCTTTCGCGCGCGGCGTGCACCGGATGGAGCTCATCGCGGGAGCTGAGGCGCTCGGTATACCCTTCGACGAGCACGTGGAAAACGTCCGCGACGCCTTGAAGCCGATCGCACAGGAGTTGGGGCTGAATCCGTGAGCACGAGGGGCAAACCACGCGTCCTCCTGATGCATCCGATCCTCGACCCCGGTTACTCGATCCTGAGCGAGGCGGCCGAAGTGGCCGGCTACCCGGCTGACCGCCCTCTGGACGAGGCGAGCATCCGGGAGGCGGCGGAGGGCTGCGTCGGCATCGTGAGCCAGCTCATCGACCCGATCCGCGAGACCGTGCTGTCGACGCCCGGCTTGAAGATCGTCAGCAACGTCGCGGTCGGCTTCGACAACATCGACGTGCCGGCGGCGACGGCGCACCAGGTCATGGTGACCAACACCCCCGGCGTGCTCGACGACACGACCGCCGATTTCGCGTTCACCCTGCTGATGACGACCGCACGGAGGGTCGTCGAGGCCGACCACTTCACCCGGCAGGGACGCTTCCGGGGCTGGGCGATCGACATGATGCTCGGCACCGACATCTTCGGCGCCACGCTGGGCATCATCGGCATCGGACGCATCGGCCGGGGCGTGGCGCACCGCGCCAAGGGCTTCAACATGCGCGTGCTCTACTACGACCCGCACCCGCTGCCGCCGGATGCCGAGCAGCAGCTCGGCGCCGCCAGGGTCGACCTGAACAGGCTGCTCGCCGAGTCTGACTTCGTGTCCGTGCACGTGCCCCTCACGCCGGAGACGCAGCACATGCTGAGCACGCCGCAGTTCGAGCGGATGAAGCGATCCGCGATCGTCATCAACACGTCCCGAGGGCCGGTGGTTGATGAAGCTGCGCTGGTCGAGGCGCTGACCGCCAAGAAGATCGCGGGCGCCGGGCTCGACGTGTACGAGCGCGAGCCCGCCGTCCACCCTGGCCTCCTCCCGATGACGAACGTGGTGCTCGCCCCGCACATCGCGAGCGCGACCGTGCGCACACGCTCGGAGATGTCGGCGATGGCCGCCCGCAACATGGCCACCGCGGTTCGAGGCGGCCGGCCGCCGAACCTGCTCAACCCAGAGGTCAAGCGATAGCCGTCCGGACGCGGTATCGCCTGCTGGCCCTCGACCTCGATGGCACGATCATCGACGCGCGCCTGAACCTCGACCCGCGCGACGTCGATGCCCTGGCGCGCATCACCGCCGCCGGGGTGGAGGTGATCGCGTGCACGGGCCGTCCGTTTCCCGGTACTCGGCCGTGGGTCCAACGGCTCGGTCTGGAAGGGCCGATCATCTGCTACCAGGGCGCCCAGGTGCGTTCCGTCGACGGCGGCGTGATCCTCGACCACGGCATCGCGCACGACCTCGCGATGGAAGTCATCCGATTTGCGCGTGAGCGCAACCTGCACATCCAGGCTTATCGCGACGATCAGCTGATCGTCGAGCGCGACCGCCCGGAGGCGCATGAATACGCGGGGCATGCCGGGATGGAGATCCACGTGGTCGGCGACCTCGATCAGGCGATGGGACCGACGACGCCGAAGCTGGTCATCGTCGCCGCGAGCGCGACTCTCGAGCAGCTGCTGCCGGAGGTGCGCACGCGCTGGGCGGGCAGGTTGATCGCCGCCACCTCGATGCCGACCTACCTCGAGTTCACTAGCATAGAGAGCGACAAGGCCACCGCGCTTCAGTTCCTGTGCGAGCGCATGGGAGTCCCGCAGGCGGAGTCCGCCGCCGTCGGTGACGGCCGCAACGACGCTTCGATGATCGCCTGGGCAGGGCTCGGAGTGGCCATCGAGGGTTCGCCGTCCGAGGTCCAGGAGGCCGCGGATCGCACCATCCCGGGGCCCGGCCGAGGTGGAATCAAGCAGCTCGCCGACCTGTTGGTCGGGTCATGAGTACTTTGCTCCTGGTCCACGCGCATCCTGACGACGAGGCCATATCGACGGGCGGCGTGATGATGAAGGCTCGTCAGGACGGGCATCGAGTCGTGCTCGTGACGGCGACGCGCGGCGAGGTCGGCGAGATCCACAACATGGACGAAGAGGCCACGCGAGCACACCTGGCGGACGTGCGGACCAAAGAGCTCGAGAACGCCGCGCGCATCCTTGGGGTCAACCGCGGCGAGTTCCTGGGCTACCGCGACTCCGGCATGGCCGGGACGGCCGACAACGACAACCCGATGTCGTTCCACCAGGCGCCTCTGGGCGAGGCGGCCGCAAAGCTTGCGGTCATCTTAGGCGAGGAGAAACCCGAGGTCGTCGTGACCTATGCAGAGGATGGTGTGTACGGACATCCGGATCACATCAAGGCCCACTTCGTGACCAACGCCGCGCTCGATTCGATGCTGCGGTCGAGCGAGCCATGGACCCCGAAGAAGGTCTACTACACGGCGATCCCACGCTCGCTCATGCAGGCGTTCATCGAGCAGATGCCGGAGGAGGCGCGCCGGCAGGAGACCGGCATCCGGATCATCGGCACCCCCGACGAGCTGGTGACGACGAAGGTTGACGTGAGCGACTTCGTCGATCGCAAGCGAGAGGCGTTCGCGGCTCACGTGAGCCAGAACGACCCCAACTCATGGTTCGCGACCATGGCCGACCAGATCTACAGGCTGGCCTTCGGCACCGAGTACTACCAGCTGGTGCGCGGCAACCCCGGATCGGCGCTACCGGAAGACGACCTCTTCGTGGGCCTCAGCTAGGGCCGGACGATCGTCCCGCGTAGACTCGGAACCGAGCCATGGAAGTCGTCAGGATCACGCCGCGCGGGTACTGCCACGGCGTCGTGGATGCGTTTCGGATCGCCAAGCGGGTGCGCGAAGAGACCCAGGGTCCGGTGCACATGCTGGGCATGCTCGTCCACAACACCCACGCCACCGACGACCTCCAGGCGCAGGGCATCGCCCTGGTCGATCCTCCCGATCGCCTGGCCGGGCTGGAGGAGATCAAGGAGGGCACGGTCATCTTCACCGCCCACGGGGTCTCGCCGCAGGTCAAGCAGCGGGCGATCGAACGCGGTCTGACCGCGATCGACGCCACCTGCTCGGACGTCGTGCGCACGCACGAGCTCGTCGCCGACCTCGCAGGCAAGGGGTACGAGGTCGTCTACATTGGCCGCAAAGGACACCCTGAGCCTGAGGGCGTCGTCGGCGAAGCCCCGGGAAAGGTGCATCTCGTCCAGGATCCGGAGGACATCGACGCGCTCGAGCTGAAGGGCGATCGCATCGCTGTCACCTGCCAGACCACGCTTTCGGTTTGGGACACGGAGGACCTCATCGGTCGCGTGAAGTCCCGCTACCCGCAGGCCGAGGTCCACAACGAGATCTGCCGCGCGACGCAGGAGAGGCAGGAAGCGGCGGTGGAGGCGGCCCAGCATGTCGACGTCGTGATCGTGGTCGGCAGCCCGCGCTCCTCGAACTCGCTGCGCCTGGTCGAGGTGGTGAAGAAGCTCGGCCACAAGCCGGCCTATCTCGTCGACCGGCTCGAAGACCTCGACACCGGTTGGCTGAAGGGGGCCAGGAAGGTGGGCGTGACGAGCGGGGCCTCGACCCCGTCGCAGCTCACGCGGCGAGTCATCGAGTACATCGAGGCCCTGGAACCGCCGCTCTGAACGGCGGCGGCGTCAGCTCCGGCGCAGGCGCTTGATGACTCGGCTGAGTGCCCCGGCGGGCGGAACGGTTGCGGTCGCCGGCCCGGATGCCTGGGGAGGCGGGACGGCCGTAGGGCTGGGAGCCGAGGCCGCGGGCTGGCCGTCGGGGCCGGCCGATGTGCTCGTCCGCGGGCGGCGCCTGCGCCGGCGCCTGGAGGAGCCGGCTTTCTCGACCGGTGCGGCTGCTGGTGCTTCGATTGGCGGCGGAGGAGCTTCGGGCGCCGTTGCGGCGGCCGCGGGGCGGCGGCCGCGGCGCCTGCGTGGGGCGGCGGGAGCCGCGGCAGGGACGCCTTCGCCGGCTCGCGGCCGAGGCGCCTGGGACTTGCGGCGCACGCTGGCCCCGACCTCGCCTTCCGCGCACAGGGCTCCGTCAGCGGTGTGGACGTCCACCCGCCACACCACCACCGCGGTGGGCGCGCCGCCGACCGGCGGGCGCTTCTGCGTCAGCGTCCAGCGCGCGTAGACCGTCTCGCCCGCACGCACGGGCCGCGGGAACTTCCAGTTGAGCCATTCCCATTCCGCCACCGACGGCACAGGCATGTCCATCGTCCCCAGCCCGATCGCCACAGCCACCAGGAGAGCCGGGGGCGCGAAGCGGGTGCCCGCATGGCCGGCGTCGATCGTCAGAGGGGAGAAGTCGCCGGCTACGCCGGCAAACAGCGCGATCTCAGCCTCCGAGATGGTGCGCCGCCGCGTCGTCCACTCGCCGCCGAGGGGGAGGTCGTCGAAAGAGATCGGCTCCAGGTCGGGAGCGAGTATAGCGGGATCAACATTCCAGGCCCGGGCGTTAACCTATGACGACTTCGATCCCGGGAGGGTCTTTTTGCCCGACGTAGCTTCCGTCCTCCTGATCACCTCGGCGCTGTTCATCATCGCGGTGATCCTGCTCACGATCGCCCTCATGCGTATGGGCGGCATGACCCGCCGCCTGCAGCAAGCGCTCCAGGACGAGAGCGGCGCCCGCGACCGCGCCGCGCTTCTGCTGGCGATGGCCTCCGCGGTCAACTCTTCGCTGGGCATCGAGGAGGTCCTGGACGTCGCCATCCGGCACGCGGGCCGGATCATGGGCGCCGTCGCCGGCGCCATGTACCTGGTCGTGCCGGGCAAGACCGAGATGCGGAGGCAGGCCCAGTACGGCCTGACGGCCCGCCCGCGTGGCAGCGTTCGCGCCCTTTCCGAGGAGCCCTTGCGGTCGGCGCTGGCGGCGATGCGGCCGGTCGTCGTCCGGCTCGGCGAAGACGCCGCGCCGGGATTGGAGGCCGGAGGCCACCCGCAGCACGTGCTCGTGGTGCCGGTCCAGCGCTCGGGGCAGCTGATGGGCGCCCTGGAGCTGTACTTGAACGCGTGGCGGGAGCTGACCGAGGACCAGAGCGACTTGCTGATCGGGGTCGCATCGCAGGCCGCGATCGCCATCCGTCATGCGCAGCTGTTCCAGGCGCAAGAGGAGAACGCGCTCACGGACGAGCTCACGAAGCTGCCCAACCGCCGCGCCCTCGCCCAGCAGTTCCTGAAGGAGATGCAGCGCGCGCGGCGTCACCACAAGCCGATCGCATTCCTGATGGTCGACCTCGACCACTTCAAGCAGGTCAACGACACGTACGGCCACCTACAAGGCGACGCGGTCCTGGCCGAGCTCGCCTCGATCATCAGCACCGGCGCCCGCGAATCGGACGTGTGCGCCCGCTATGGAGGCGAGGAGTTTGCGCTCGTCCTGCACGAGACGAACGACGCCGGCGCGCGAATCCTCGCCGAGCGCATCCGCGCGAAGGTGGCGGCGCATACCTTTCCAGGCGGGCTCAAGCTGACCATCAGCATCGGCGTCGCCGCCACGGCGGAGGCGGGGCTGTTCACGAGCCTCATCGAACGCGCCGACCAGGCCCTGTACCAGGCCAAGATGGGCGGCCGCAACCAGGTGCGCGTGGCCGACATGAAGGCGGCTCCCTCGAAGCAGCAGCAGCACGCGTAAATTCGCGGAGGGCAAGTCCCCCCGCGGCCCCGCCCCTCTCCTCGGCCACGATGGGCGGCGCTTGGAAGGTGGCCCGCAGGGGACGGCCGGAGTAGATCCGGCCTGAGGCTCCACTCGGCTTCAGCTGGCTAGACGCATAAGTTCGCGGAGGGCAAGTCCCTCCCCGCGCCCTCCCATCCGAGGAGGGTAGGGCTCAATCAGTAGCACTATTGGGCTGATGGCCCACTTCTGCATCCGGTGCGGGTCCGAGCTGGTTTCGCGCGTCATCGAAGGCCGGGAGCTCGAAGCGTGCCCCAACGACGACTTCGTCCTCTGGCGCGACCCCAAGGTAGCGGCGGCGGTCGTCGTCGAGGTCGACGGCGGGGTGGTGCTCGGGCGCCGCGCGATCGAGCCGGGCTACGGGATGTGGTGCCTACCCGGCGGGTTCGTCAACGACGACGAGCATCCGTCCGACGCGGCGGTGCGTGAATGCATGGAAGAGATCAGCGTGGCCGTCGAGCTCACGTCGCTGATCGGTGTCTATCACGTACCGAAGCGCGACGCGCCCAGCATCGTCGGGATCGCCTACCGCGCGCGGCTCGCCGGCGCCGAGCAACCGGCCGCGGGTGTCGAAATGCTCGAGGTCGGCGTGTTTCCCACCGACTCGCTGCCGCAGCTGGCGTTCCCGAGCCACCGCCATGTCATCGATCAGTACCTCAAGTCCCGGGCGCCGGAGGCGGCAACCTCACCACGGCGCGCCGCCGCTGCGGGTCGGCGTTCAAAGCCGCCATCACGATCGCGAGCGCAGTCGCGACAACAGCGCACGCGGTGAAGCCGGTCGCGTAGCCGTACGCCTGGACCAACGGGCCGAACACGAGCGGCCCCGCCGCCAAACCCAAGAACAGGACCGTGCCGTAGATGCCCATCGTGACCCCGCGCGTCGATGCCGCGGAAAGATCCGCGAACACGACGCCGATGGCGACGTAGGCGGTGGCCATGAATGGTGTCGCGACGATGAGGACGATCGCCGGCGCCCAGAAGCCCGACATGTGACCGAGCACGACCGCCGCCACCGACCACACCAGCACCCCGACGAACACGATCGGCCAGCGCTGCCGGGCACGGTCCACGAGCCTGCCGCCGGGAATTCGAGACGCGCCGTTCGCGACCGCCTGCAGCGCCAGCAGAAGCCCGACTTGCGAGCTGGGCAGCCCGAGAGCCTCCTTCCCGAAGATCGGGAGGAAGGCGCCGACCGTGCCCCACGCGAGCGTGGCCGAGACCAGCCCGATCACCACCGGCACGAAGGCGCGCTGGGCGACCAGAGCGCGCAGCGGCTCACGCAGGGAGAGACCGCGGTCTGACGACTGCCGGGTGCCGCTGGCGAGCAGGGCTCCGGGGATCGTGAACACGAGCATCGCCGTCGTCAGCGCCAGGTCGGTGCGGATGTCGATCCGCGTGAGGAGCAAGGCCGCGATCGACGGGCCGATGAAAAAACCCGCCTGCATGGAGAATGTGAGCCAGCCCATCGCGCGGCCGAGCCGGCCGCTCCTGACCGATTCCGTAACCGCGGAGAGGAGCGCCGCCTGCTGGGCGCCGGCACCGAGCCCGCCGGCGACCTGCCAGATGAAAAGCGGAAACACTGTCGTGGTGGCGGCCGCCGCGACCTGGGATCCGGCGGCGACGACGAGCGAGAAGACCAACAGCGACCGTGCGCCGAACCGGTCGATGAGAAGCCCCGACGGCAGGGACAGCAGCGCCGCCGCCAGCGTGGCCACCGAGAACAGCGCCCCGACCTCGAATCGATCCGCGCCCAGCTGATGTGCGTAGAGAGGAACGGTGAGGCCGCGCGCGGAGAGGGCGGCGAACGCGGCGCCTGCTGCGATGTAGATCGCGAGCGTCCGCCGCGATTCGAGGACGCTCAGCCGCACCACACCTAAGATACCGGCGCATGGTCCGTGAGCGGGTCGGCGACTGGCGGCTGGCCTGGCGCTTTGCGTTGGCGGGCCTCATCGCGGGCATGCTGGTCACCACCTTTGGCTACACGGGCGTGATCAACCGGTCATTCGACGCCGCCCAGGATCAGCTGTTCCCTGCCCCGTCTGCGGATCCGCGGATCACGCTGGTGGCCATCGATCAGCGATCGAAGGATGACCTGGGCGCGTACCCCTGGCTCAACTCGTACCACGCGAAGGTGATCGACTACCTCGCCAGCCTTCACCCGAGCGTGATCCTCTTCGACATCGTCCTCGACCACCTCACGCCCACCGACCTGGAGGACCCGACCGCGAAACCCGACGACCAGCTCGTCTCGGCGATCAGATCGGCAGGCAACGTGGTCCTGGTCTGCACCGCCGACGATGCTCCGCGGTCCGAGTTCTCGACCGTCGCCGCGGTGGTGGGCGATCGAGGGCTGTCGGTTCCGGACGCCGCTGATTCGGTGCGAGGCATCCCGCTGCGGCCGGCCAAGACCTGTCCGGAGAACGAGGGGGACGAGCCTGCCTTCATCGAGGCGTTGAGGATCGCTGAGGGTATCAACGCCCCTCTCAGCGCGAACGCGGCCGGCACGGAGGTCGACTTTGGACCTCACCACATTCCTGTCGTCGCGAACCAGATGCTGATCAATTTCACGAAGGGCCGCAGCCCGACATGCGCTTACGTCGATGCGCTCAACCGCAGCTGCCCGCACCCCGAGTTCATCACCGGCCACATCGTGGTGGTGGGCACGAAGCTGATCGACGCGGGGGACGTGTACTCGCAGGCGGTCGGCTTTCCTCACGACGCGACGTTCTGCCCGCGTGCACGGCAGAAATGCATGCTCGACAACCAGAACTACGGCTACCGGATCATGGGCGACGCGATCAGCACCGTGCTGTCGGATCGGTACATACGGGTTCAGCCCGCCATCTCCATGTACCTCGCGATCCTGCTGCTGTCGACGATCATCGGCCTGGTCGTGTACGTGCTCTCCTTTCGCAGCGCCATGCTGCTCACCGGCATCACGCTGCTGGCGTATTTCGGTGTGATCGCGGTGCTCGGCCAGAATGGATACCTGAGCGACCCGTTGTACGCGCCGATCGCCATCGCGCTCGCAGCCTCCTTCTCGCTGGGGGCGCGTTATGTGCTCGAGGAGCGGGAGCGCCGCAAGGTGGAGCTCATCTTCGGCCACTACATCGATCCGCGCATCGCCCGCCAGCTCGCGGCGACGAAGTCGGTGGACGACATCATCACGCACGGCGAGCGGCGCGACTTGACGATGATGTTCGTTGACATCCGAGGGTTCACCGCCATGTCGGAAGCCATGCGCGCCGAGGATGTGCTTGCGGTGATCCAGGACTACCTGGACGACATGAGCGCGTTGATCTTCAAATGGGACGGCACCATCGACAAGTACGTCGGCGACGAGATCGTCGCCATCTGGAACGCTCCTGTGGCACAGCCGGACCACGCGTTGCTCGCGCTTCGGTGTGCGTATGACCTTGTGCACCATGCGCCCACCCTGCTCGCAAAGCTCGCCGCCAGGGGTCTGCCGCCGATTGCATGGGGCATCGGCGTCAACACGGGCCCCGCGGTGGTGGGAAACATGGGCAGCAAAGACCGCCTTCAATACACGGCGCTCGGCGACACGGTGAACACGGCGTCGCGTTTCTGCGGCGCGGCCGAGCCTTACACCGTGATCGTTGGCCAGCCCACGTTTGACGCATGCGCGCAGTTCATCGCCGTCGACCAGATGCCCGGCATCCAGCTCAAGGGCAAGACGGCCGAAACGTTCAGACTCTTCCGCGTCGGCGCCATTCGCCAGGACCCGAGCTCACCGTGGGTGCAGTTTCCGACCGCTGCGGCGATGACCGCATACAGCGCGCAGAAGCGGTTGCATTCATGGCAGCCGGTCTTCGCTGCCGCGGGCCCACCCGAGCCGTGAGCCTGCCCCGGGCGGCGGAGCTGCTGTCGGGCGCCCGGCGAGCGGTGGCGCTCACCGGCGCGGGCGTCTCGGCGGAGAGCGGCATCGCCACATTTCGTGGCGAAGGAGGCCTGTGGTCGCGGTACGACCCGGTCAAGGTGGCGTCGATCGACGCCTTCATGCGGGATCCCGGCGCCTACTGGAGCGTGGCGAGAGAACGAGGTCCAGCGGTGCTCGCCGCCAGGCCGAACCCCGGCCACCACGCGATCGCCGCGCTGGACAGGGCCGGCCACCTGCTCGCGGTCGTTACCCAGAACACGGACGGGCTCCACCAGGACGCGGGGAGCCGTCGCGTGATCGAGCTCCACGGGTCGGGCCGCATCGTGCAGTGCCTCGACTGCGGAGTGCGCGAGCGGCGCGCCGACGTGCAGGCCAGGCTTGGTGCGGAGATGCCGCCCCGCTGCCAGGTATGTGGCGGGATCTTCCTCAAGCCGACCGTCGTGCTTTTCGGAGAGCCGATGCCGGCAACCGCCGTCGAAGAGGCGATGTCATTGGCAAGAGAAGCCGACGTGATGCTGGTTGTGGGATCCTCGCTCGTCGTGTATCCGGCCGCGAGCGTTCCGCTTGTGGCGCTGGAATCCGGCGCCGCGCTCATCGTCGTGAACGCGGAGCCGACGCCTCTCGACCGGCTGGCCGAGGTCGTGATTCGCGGACGGTCTGGCGAGGTCCTGCCCGAGCTCGCGTCGATGATGTCAGTCGTCTAGAACCGTGACGCTGCCCGCGCTGACGGGCACGCCCTGGACGACGAGGCTGCCGGTGGCGTCGATGTCCTCGGCGGTTCCTTCCACGGCCCGATCCGGCAGCTCGACACGGACTCGCCTGCCGATGGTGTCGGAGAGCTCGCGCCAGCGGGCGAGGACGTCGCCGGCGGGCGCTGCGCTCCACCGCTCGATGGCGGGGCGCAGCGTCTCCAGCAGGCGATCGCGCGGTTGGTTCAGCTGGGCGGCGCCTTCGGGCGCCCATGTGAGGTTGATCCCGATGCCGCAGACCGCCTTCGACGGCGATGCCTCGACCAGGATTCCTCCGACCTTGCGGCCGCCGAGCAGAAGGTCGTTGGGCCACTTCAGACGCACGCCCTGGCCGCAGGCCTCGGCGGCGGCGACGCCCGCGGCGAGGCTGAGCAGAGGATTCCGTTCCAGCACGAATGAGACCAGCAGGGCGGCGCCGGCCGGCGCTTCCCAGCGGTGCGAGAGCCGGCCGCGGCCTTCAGTCTGCCGATCGGCCACCACCACCGAGCCGATGGCCAGCTCGCGTGCCACGTCCTGGGTTGATGTGACCACGCCGAGGCGCACGATCGGTGGCCGTTTCATCCGGCCTTTAAGCTAACCGCGTGAAGGTCCACCGCGCCGCCATGCTGCTGGTCATCATGCTGCTGGCCGTGGGCGTGCTCGCGGTGATGATGGTCAGCGCCGTCGCCAACTTCGACACCCACAGCCTCGTGGCTTTGGGCGCGGTCCTGGTGGCGGCAGCGGCGGGCGGCATCGGCTTCAGCTGGAAGCGTTACTACCGGCGCTGAGTTCCAGATAGGCATGCTGCGGCTTGGTTACAAGGCTTCGGCCGAGCAGTTCGCCCCGCGCCCCCTGCTCGATTTCGCGGTGGACGCTGAGAAGAACGGCTTCGACAGCGTCTTCGTCAGCGATCACTTCCAGCCCTGGCGGCATTCCGACGGCCACGCTCCATTTGCCTTCGCGTGGCTGGCGGCGACTGGCGAGCGCACGCAACGCGTGCTGCTCGGTACGTCGGTGGCCACGCCCACCTTTCGCTACCACCCCGCGATCGTTGCGCAGGCGTTCGGAACATTGGGTTCGCTCAACCCGCGACGCATGATCCTCGGCGTCGGGACAGGCGAGCACCTCAACGAGGGCGCGCTCGGCATCACGTGGCCGGACAACAAGGAGCGTTTCGCGCGCATGCGTGAAGCCGTCAAGCTCATCAGGCGGCTCTGGACCGAGCAGAGCGTGACGTTCGACGGGGAGTATTACCACACGCGAAACGCCACCATCTACGACATGCCCGACGAACCGATTCCCATCTACGTCGGCGCCGGCGGCCCGCAGGTGGCCCGGTACGCGGGTCGAGCGGGTGACGGGTTGATATGCACGTCGGGGAAGGGCATGGAACTCTACTCCGAGCAGCTGCTGCCGGCGTTCGCCGAAGGCGCTGCGGCGGAGGGCCGCGACGGCGATGTCCTCGACAAGATGATCGAGGTCAAGGTCTCCTACGACACCAATCGTTCACGCGCGATGGAGGACACCAAGATCTGGGCCGCGCTCGCATTGCCCGCCGACGTCAAAGCAGGTGTGGACGATCCGCGTGAGATGGAGAGGCTCGCGCTCGAGGCGGAAGGCATCGCTCATCTGCGCTGGCTCGTGTCGAACGACCCCGAGGAGCATCTGGAACAGCTTCGACCGTACCTCGAGCTCGGATTCACCCACCTGGTGTTCCATGCGCCCGGCAACGACCAGGCGCGATTCCTGGACCTCTACGGTTCGCAGATCCTGCCCCGCATCCGCGAGCGATGGGGAAGTCGATGAGCACCTGGGTGGTGGTCCTCGTCAAGGACTTCGACTCCGCCAAGCAGCGCCTCGGGCCGGCGCTGGATCCAGCCGAGCGCAGGGCCCTCGCGCGCCGCAACGCCGCGCGCGCCGTTCGCGCCGCCGCGGCGGGCGAGCGTCGCCTGGTGGTGGCGGGCAGCGAGGAGGCGGCCGCCCTTGCCGCTCGCCTGGGCGCGGATGTTTTCGTCGAGCCGCGCCAGGAAGGCCAGAACGTCGCCGCCCAGCGTGGCATCACCCAGGCGATCGAAGGCGGCGCAGATGCTGTCCTCGTGCTGTCGAGCGACCTTCCGCACGTGACCAGGAAGGCAGTGCGCGAGCTGCTCGATGTCGCGGCAAAGCTCACTGGACCGGCGGTGGTGGCCGTGCCTGCTGAGGGACGAGGCGGCACTAACGCGCTCTATCTCCACCCACCGCGCGCCATCGGCATGCATTTCGGCGCTGATTCGCTGGCCGCGTTCGAGCGTGAGGCCCAGCGCAAAGGCGTGGATTTTGTGGTTCATCGCTCGGCCGCCATGGCTCTCGACCTCGATGAGCCGGCCGATCTTGCGCGCCTGCGTCGCGCCGTGTGAACCGCATCGAGCTCCTGGCCGTGGAGGGCCTTCCTGAGGTCCGGCCTGGCGACGACCTTGGCGACCTGATCAGCACGAAAGCGAAGCTCGAGCCGCGGGACGTGCTCGTGGTGGCGCAAAAGGTGGTGTCGAAATCAGAAGGGAGGCTGCGCGACCTGGCGAGCGTCGTGGCGGGTGATGAGGCCAGGCGAATCGCCACCCAGCTGGTCGCGCTGCCGGATCCGCGCCTGGTACAGGTGATCCTCGACGAAAGCGTGCGTGTCCTTCGATCCCAGCGCGTCCTGATCACGGAGACGCGCCACGGATTCGTGTGCGCCAACTCGGGCGTCGACCAGTCGAACGTCAACGAGCCGGGCACCGTGACTCTGCTGCCCGAAGATCCCGACGGCAGCGCGCGGCGGCTTCGCGAGCGCCTCCATGAACGCACCGGCGCCGAGGTTGGCGTCATCGTGTCCGACACCTTCGGGCGCCCCTGGCGGCTCGGCATCGTCAACGTCGCGCTCGGCGTGGCCGGGCTTCCGGCCCTGATCGACCTCCGGGGTATGCCGGACGACGCGGGCAGAGAGATGCACGCGACGGTGCTCGCTATCGCGGACGACCTGGCGTCGGCTGCCGGCCTGGTCATGCGCAAGACGGCGCGCACGCCTGCGGTGGTCATCCGCGGCCTCGAGCTCGCGGGCGACGGCCGTGGCCGCGACCTCGTGCGGCCCGCCGCCGAAGACGTCTTCCGATGAGAACGGTCGTCCTCGCAGGCGGAACGGGAGGGGCGAAGCTGGCCTCCGGCTTCCAGGACCTGCTTGCTCCTGGTGAGCTGACCGTGATCGCCAACACGGCCGATGACGACGAGTTCTGGGGGCTCCTGGTCAGCCCGGACGTCGACGCAGCGATCTACCGCCTGGCCGGCGTTTTCGACGAGGCGGCGGGATATGGACAGAAGGGGGACACCTTCCACACGCTGGAAGCGCTCGGACGCCTGGGGGAGCCGACATGGTTTCGCATCGGCGATCGCGACCTGGCCACGCATGTGCTGCGCTCGAACATGCTCAACGAAGGGTGCCGGGTGACCGAGACAGCGCTGGAATTGTGCCGGCGGTTTGGATTGTCCGCGCGCGTTCTGCCGATGACGGACGACCGGGTAAGGACGCGCTTCGTCACTGATCGCGGGATTCTGTCCTTCCAGGAGTATTTCGTGCGCGAGCACCTCGCTCCCGCGCTCCACTCGATCGAGATCGCGGGCGCTGATTCTGCGGAACCGGCGCCGGAGGCGACGGCTGCCCTCGATGATGCGGACCTGGTCATCATCGGCCCTTCGAACCCTCTCGTCTCGATCGGGCCGATCCTCGAAGTCAACGGCCGGCAGCTCCGTCGCGAGCACACGGTGGCGGTGACGCCGATCGTGGCTGGAGCCGCGCTGAAGGGTCCGACGGTCGAGATGATGCGCGCGCTGGGATCAGACCCGTCGCCGGTTGAGGTGGCCCGTACGTACCTCCCTTTCGCCGGGACGTTCGTGCTCGATTCGCGCGACGCCGACGTCGCAGCCGACATCGAGGCTCTGGGCTATCGCGTGATCGTTAGCGATACGGTCATGGCAGACGGCGGCTCGGGGCTCGCGAAGACGATTATCGACGCGTTCTAGAAGCTGCTCTGCCTCAGGTGACGTGAGAGTTGGCCACCATGACGACCACTCCGATCAACACCATCACGAGGCCGACGACGAGCACCGCGTACTGAGCAATCGCCAGTGTCGCGCTGGGCTTCTTGATCTCTTCCTCGGCATCCTCTCCCGGCGCGTTGCCCGAGGCCAGCTGCCACGAGCCGCTCTTGGCCTGCTTTTCCTTCTTGGACTTCTTGTCAGGCGCCGGCTCCCCGGCGGCGCCTTTGCTGTCACCGACGATCGACCACGACGCCCCCGCGCCCGCGGGCGTGGAGACGGGCTCGACGGGCGCAGCGGTCGGTTCGACGCTTGGCGGGGCATACGGTTCCGCCGGGGCGTAGGGTTCTGCCGGGGCGGGATTCCACTCTTCGGCAGGCGCTACGTAAGCGGGTTCGGCAGGCGGCGAGTACACAGGTGCGGAAGGTTCGAAGGGCGGCGGGCTCGGAGCCGGTATTGAAGGCGGGGGAGGTGGCACCGTCGGTCCGACCTCCCATACCTGCGGCTGGGGCGGAGGCGGTGCGGCCGTGTCGGGCGGTGCAGCGGTTGGCCCCCAGGTCGCGGTCGGAGCGGCTCCCTTCTGTTCCATACCCGGCGGGGCGAAAGCCTGGGCTGATTGAGCGTCGTCCCGCTCACGCTTGCTGCCTGGCGCGAGGGTGCGCTGACGCGCCGCGCGCACCTTGCGCTCGATCTGACCGCGTCGAGACGAATACATCGACTTCGTCTGGACCGATCGGTGGCGCATGACGAACCACACGGCGACGAGGCCGACGGCAGCGACGAACGGTCCGATGAGGAGGGCAGGGGACAGACCCATAGGCGCCGATTATCCGTGATCGGTCCATGTGTGACAATCGCCGCCGTGACACTTTATGACCGTCTTCAATCCGAGCTCGTCGAAGCGCGAAGGCGACGCGACGAACTTGCCTTGAACACGCTTGCGCTCCTCAAGAGCGAGGTGGTTCGGGCCACCAAAGAAGCCGGCTACTCTGGCTCGATCGACGATGCGCTGGTCGAGCGCGTCGCGCGCAAGGAGGTCAAGCGCCGCCTGGACGCGATCGAGGCGTACCGCAAAGGGGGCCGGGAGGAGGCGGCGCGCCGCGAGGAGGCGGAGATGGCCCTGCTGCGCGGCTACATGCCGGCCTCGATGACGCCCGAGCAGGTCGAGGTGGAGGTGCAGGCGGTAATCGCCGAGCTGCAGCCCCAGGGCCCGAACGCATTTGGCGCGGTCATGAAAGCCGCCACCGCGCGCCTGGCCGGCCGCGCGGAGGGCGCGCAGGTCGCAGCCGCTGCGCGCAAGCTCCTTGCCTCCTAGGACCAGGAAGAAGAAAAAGGCAGCGCCACTGCCGCGCCTGCCGCGCGGGGCGAAAGTTCGCGCGCTGCTGACGGTGGAGCGCCTGCGTGACGCGTATCCGGCCGTCACCGAGCTGGCGCACGAGGACCCTTTCCAGCTTCTGATCGCGACGATCCTTTCCGCCCAGACGACCGACAAGATGGTCAACTTCGTGACGCCCACGCTGTTCGCCCGCTACCCAACCGCGTTCGATCTCGCCGGCGCCGACCCGGCCGAGGTGGAGGCGATCATCAAGCCGACCGGCTTCTATCGCAACAAGACTCGGGCGATCATCGCCGCCAGCCGAAAGCTGGTCGACCTGTTCGGCGGAGTGGTGCCGTCAACCCTGGAGGACCTGGTCAAGCTGCCCGGCATCGGCCGCAAGACGGCCAACGTGATCCTTGGCGTCGGTTTCAATGTCCCTGGGTTCGCGGTCGACACGCACGTGATCCGCCTCACCAACAGGATCGGACTGGCCTCGACGCGCGACCCGGAGAAGATCGAGCGGCAGGTGACCGCGATGGTGCCCAAGGAGGAGTGGACGGGGTTGTCGCTGCGGTTGATCCTCCACGGGAGGCGCGTGTGCGTCGCGCGCTGGCCCCGCTGCGAGGAGTGCATCCTCAACGACTTCTGCCCATCGTCGTCCACGCGCCCGACCTGGCCGAAACGCGCCCGGCCGAGCTGACATGCCTCTTGCGGGCCCTCCCTTGATTTTCGGTTCCTCCCCCAACCGACGCGCCTCGGGCAAGTGAACTCGAATTCGAGCGACGCCGACAACCCCGCCTGTTAAGAATCCAACGAACATCTGTTCTATCATCGACGGGATGGAAGCCCCCGAATCGCGCCTGGCCGACGTCGAATATCTCGAGGTCCAATGCAAGTCCGCCCTCAACCGGGTCAAAGGCATGGGCTTCGACTGGTCGCTCAATCCGTACACCGGCTGCGAGCACCGCTGCGCGTTCTGCTACGTCCGCGCCTTCGAGCTTCGCGCCGACCGCCCCTCGGACGACCGCTACGGCCGCACCGTCCGCGTCAAGGTCAACGTGGCCGGCGTCCTGCGCGGCGAGCTGTCGCGGAAGTCGTGGCGGACGGACACGGTCGTCATCGGCGCGGCCACCGATCCTTACCAGCCGGCCGAGGGGCGCTACAAGCTGACACGCCAGTGTCTCCAGGCACTGCGTGATTTCTCCAACCCCGCCTCGATGATCACGCGCGGGCCGATGATCGTCCGTGACGTCGATGTGTTGACAGACCTCGCCCGCCGCGCGGACCTCCACATCACGTTCAGCATCCCCACGGTCGACGACGACATCTGGCGGCGCACCGAGCCCGGCACCGCTCACCCCAGGCAGCGCCTGCGCGCGATCGAGAAGCTGGTCGCCGCGGGCATCGATGTGGGCGTCGGCATGGCGCCCATCCTCCCTGGCCTGTCCGATCGCCCCGATCGTCTCGAAGCTGTGATCAAGGCGGCGCGGGCCGCCGGTGCCACCGGGCTCTGGGCGGGCATGCTGCATCTCAAGGACGGGACTCGGGAGCACTTCCTGTCCGTGCTCGGCAAGCACTGGCCGGAGCTGCTCCCGCGCTACGAGCAAGCCTATCGAGCCCGCGCCTACCTGCCTCCGGACTTCGGCAAGCCGACCATGAACGCCGTGGCCCGGCTGCGCGCCGTTCACCAGGTCTCGGATCGCCGGCGCGTCGTCCTCAAGCCGCCGCCTGAGCCCGAACAGCTGACCCTTCTGAACTAGCATTCACCCATGCGTAGCCCGATCGACGTTCTGTCCGGGAAAGTCGGCGGTTTCAAGAAGATCGAGATCGCACGCCGGACCGTCCCCTGCTTCAAACACGTCATCGAGAAGGACGGCGAGAAGCTGTCTCTGTGCCTGTTGGTCGACTCGGGCAAGCTCTATCGCTTCCCCTATGAGGACTCCAGGGGCATCAAAGGCCTCGCGATCAAGGCGCGCTTCCTGCGCGGTGAGATGGAGCACCGCAGGTTGCGTGAGTTCCAGCCGGGACTTTGCCGCTATGTCGAGCGACCAGAAAAAGCCGGCTGAGTCACTCGTCCAGGAGCTCCTCGCGGAACGTCGGGAGCTGAAGGTCCTGCTGGAGCGCGCCCGCATGGAGCTGGCGGAGGCGCGCGAGGGCGCCGCGGGTCCCGATCCCCGCATGAAAGGTCTCGAGGCAGAGGTCGAACGGCTCAGGCACCAGGTCGCCACGGCTCGCGCCGAGGCGAACCTCCTGCGCGACGAGCGCGACGAGCTGCGAGCTGGAATCGAGAAGGCGCTGGAGCTTTACCGGCAGGAATGAAAAGGGCCCCCGTTGGAGGGCCCTAGATCAGGTTGGCGGTTCTACTTGACTGCGTTCGCCAGCTGGTCGACGAGCTGGTTGGTGTATTGACTGATGCCGGGAGCCTCGATGTGGCCGCCTTTGTAGTTCAGGGCGCCCACCAGGAAGATGATCCAGTAGATGAGGCCCACCAGGTAGATCACACCGCCCAGCGGGAAGAAAAACGTGGAGATGATGGTCGCGATCAACCACAGGCCGCCCAGCACAACCACCGACTGCGCCGCGTTCCATTTGACGTCGGGATCGTTCTTGCCGACGAACAGAAAAATCAAGCCGGTAACCCACCACAACAGGTAGGCGAGGAGCACGTTGGTCTTCGTGTTGCTCCCTGCGGAAGCCGCCCCACCGCTGGGTTCTGGCTGTCCTGGAGGCGGGGGCGGGATCTGCGACATGGAAACCCTCCTGCAAAAACTGGTCTGTGCGCGCCGATTATCGGTCGGCGGACGGCAAAACGCCATAGTTTCAGACGATGGTTCGAACCGCGACCTGACATCGAACCTTCTCTGTTAGTCTCGCGGGCGAGATGACCGATTCCGGTCAGGCCCCGAAAACTCCTCCTGATCCGAAGCCGCCCGCCGTGCCCGACTGGGCGCCCGTGCACGGCACCGGCAAGCCCGAGCCGCCGGCCCCGCCCACCAGCTGGTCCCCACCACCCTCGGCGCCGCCGCCGGCGCCACCTCCAGACCCCTACGCGGTGGACGCCACCATGCGGCTGATCCCGGTACCCCACATCGCGTCGCCCGCTCCGGCGGCCGCAGCCCCGCAACCGGCTGAGCGACGCATCGGCAAGTACATCGTCAAGCGCGAGCTCGGCCGAGGCGGGATGGGCGCCGTCTACCTGGCCGAACAGCCAGGGCTGGGCCGGGAGGTCGCGATCAAGGAGCTCCTTCTGTCCGCGGTCGCCGACCCGATCGCGTTGAAGCGATTCATGCAGGAGGCGCAGGTGATGGCCCGAACCAGCCATCCCAACCTCGTGCAGGTCCACGACCTGGAGCAGATCGGCGATGCGAACTACATCGTGCTCGAGTTCGTGCGCGGAAAGTCGCTGCGGGACTTGCTCAACCAGGGCACGCTTCCGCTGCCGCAGACGTTTGCGGTCATGCACGGGGTGCTGCAGGCGCTCGACTACGCGCACAAGCACGCCATCGTGCATCGCGACATGAAGCCCGAGAACGTCCTCATGTCGGACGAGGGCGACATCAAGGTCGCCGACTTCGGCATCGCCCGCCTCATGGACGACTCCGGTGCAGGCTCGACCGCCACCCAGACCGGCACCACCGTGGGCACACCGCAATACATGTCGCCCGAGCAGGTAGCGTCCAGCAAGGTCGACGGACGCAGCGACCTCTACTCGGCGGGGATCATGTTCTACGAGCTGGTGGTCGGGCAGCCACCCTTCACCGCCTCCGAAGCGGATGGCCCATTCACGCTGATGGCCAAGCACGTGCAGGCGCCGCCCAAACCGCCGTCGGTGCACCGTCCCGGGCTGGACATGGGCCTCGAGGAGGTGATTCTCAAGTCTCTGTCCAAGCGCCCTGAGGAGCGCTACCAGACGGGGCAGGAGTTCGACGACGCCATGGTCCGCATCGCCGATCGCCTGACTCCCGGCTGGCAGCGAAGCCTCCAGCCTGGCGCGGACCTCACGAAGATGGTGCCCGGCGCCACGCCCTACCCGGGAGCGATCCCGGCCATCGCCGGTATGCCGGTCATGCCGCCGGCGTCACCCATGCCCGCGCAGCCGGTCCAGTCCGTGTACAACCCGACCCCTCCGGTCAGGCCGGCGGCCAAGAAGACATCGAGCTGCATGGGTCTCATCGGGGGAGCCCTCGCAATCGTTGCGTTGTTCGGAATAGTGCTCGCACTCGTAGCGCACTAGCTCGGGACAAGCAGCTCATTGACGCTCGCGCGACTCGGTGCTATACCGGCTCCCAACCCGAAGCTTATCGGGTGATTCGGCATCGGTATCGGCCTCAAGTTGGGGCAGGAGGTGATGGATGACCTGGAGTCACGACCACATGGGCCACACCCATTTCTGGGTGCGCCCCGTGACCAGACGTACGTTCCTCGGCACGGCCGCGCTTGCCGGGGGCGCCGCCGCCACCGCCGGCATGTGGCTGCCGGAGCTGGTGAAGGCGGACACCGATGAGCTGGCCACGGTTTTCCCACTGCCAATTGCGGGCGGAGTGTCGCCGTTCGGGATCTTCATCCACCACTTTCCGCCCGTCCCTGTCTTTCCTCCCGGGCCGATCAACGAGCCGTCGCAGATCACCGACTTCAACGGCCTGGTCGGCGTGTGCCGTGTGACCGGCATGGGCACGGGTACCGATCTTGCCACGGGCGCCCAGACCCGGCTCAGCTACCAGGTCGACAACGGATTCATGAGCGGTCTGTACGTCGGCGAGGACGGCGGCACGCACCACGGCACCTTCGCCTTCGTCTGAATGGACCTGTTCACCGGGGCCGTTGGCTCCGGCCAGGTTCACGACTTCAACCCCGGCATCCGCGATGGGACCGGCCTGTTCTGGACCATTCCGGTTCATGAATCGGCATTGCAGGTCGACCTCCCCGACGGAACGGCGACGCTGACGTTGACCAACCTCGACCAGGAGGACTACCACAACCTGCACAACGCGTTGCTTGACGGGCCGAGCGATCCGGCGGCGGTCTCGTTCAGCATGACGTGGACCGCCATCGCTCCTCCCATGAACGTGACGGATCCTGTGCACCGGTTCACGGGCAGGTTCATGCTCAGCACGGTCGAGATCAGCTGGAGTGCAACGGCGCCAGGATTTACGTTCGCCTCCGACCCTGCGGCCACGACGACAAACGTGCGATCTGTGATCGGACGAGAGCGAAACGGCGTCTTCTTCGACGAGTAGCTGACGGGAGGGAGCGCCACCGGGCGCTCCCTTCATTCTCCTCGTGGCGGGGGCTGCGCCGCCGCCGCCTGGCCTGCCAGAGCCTCCTGCGCCTCGGCGCCGATGAGGATGTCCTTCGACTCGGAGTTGGCGGCCGCCAGGATCGACTTCTGCGTGAACTGCTGGGCGAAGTCCTGGTGTGCTTGCGCCGCCATGTCGGTCGGGAACTGCACCCATGGCGAGGTCGGCGTTTCGCGGATCGCCACCACCTGGTAGATGCGAAAGGTCTGCGCCGACTTGCCCTTCAGCTGCACCCCCGGCACCAGGTCGACCGCGATGTAGTCCTTGCACGCGTCATACGTGGGCTGGCCGATCAGGAGGTGGAATGCGGGGGCGTTCGCGCAGAAGCGGGCGGCGGTGTTGACCGTGTCGCCGAGCGCCGTGTACTGGATGCGGCTGCGCGAGCCCAGGTTGCCCACCACGGCCGGCCCGGTGTTGACTCCGATGCCCCAGCGCACTGGCGGCAGGCCGCTCGCCAGCAGCTTCGACTGCAGCTCGGGCGCCCGGTTGATGAGGTCGTACGCGCATCGAACCGCGAGCAGCGCATGGTTTTCCTGCGGCCGAGGCGCGTTCCAGAACGCGACGATCTCGTCTCCGACGTATTTGTCGATGGTGCCGTCCCAGGTGAAGATGATTTCGCTGAGATGGTCCAGGTACCTCTGGATCACCGCCGCCACGTCATGAGCGTTCATCGACTCGGACATCGACGTGAAGCCGCGGATGTCGACGAACAGCAGCGTGATGTCGCGCCGCTCGCCGCCGAGCATGATGTCGGCGACGCCGCCACGAGTCGCGGCCAGCTGCCTGACGATCTCCGGCTTCAGGTACTGGCCGAAGAGCGAGGTCACCTTGCGCCGCTCGCGGTCCTCATAAAGGACGCGATAGGCGGTGACGCCCGAATAGGTGAGTGCCATCGCCAGCCACGGATGGAAAAGGTCGGGGACGAAGCTGCTGAACCCGGCGAAATATGCCATGGCGAACGTGAAGACGACCAGGGCGAGGACGGTCGCCACCAGGCCTCGCACCACGGAAACCCGCGCGACCAGGAAGGCCAGCAGCAGGGATAGGACCAGGATCACTAGCAGGATGCCCCACGCCGGCTCGCGGGTCAGGAGCCTCGACGGATTGTTCGGCGCCGGCGCCGCTCCGTCGAACATCTGGACCGCGTTCGCGTGGAGCTCGACGCCTGCCATGGGCAGCGTGCCGTTGCTGCCGGCGCTGGTGGTCACCAGCTGTGAGTCGTTGACGCCGGACAGGTTGTAAGCACCGATCAGGACGATGCTGCCCTTGATGAGGTCTGGGGAGATGGCGCCGTTCACGACGTCGCTGAAGGGGACGTACTGACCCTTGCTCTTGTAATTGCCAGGCGGTCCCGAGAAGTTGATCAGCGCCGAGCCGGTGCCGTCGACCTGGGCTGACCAGATCGAGCCGAAGCCGGCTCGATCGCCTGATTCCTGCAGCGTCGGCCCGCTGCTCGGGTCCGCACCGGCGTTGGCCGCGCGGTAGGCCGCAAATGCGAATGTGTTGATCACAGGCGTGTCGCACGTGCCGTAAGCGACGCAGGCCGGCTGGACGAAGAGAGGCATTCGCCGCACCACGCCGTCCGCGTCGAGCTGGAGGTCGGTCGAGGCCAGGACCACGTTCTTGTCAGGCAGCTGGCACGGCACCTTGGGGTCGGGGTTGCCGTCCATGCAGCGGAACGCCTTCAACGGGATCTCGTCGACCCCGGAGTCGGACAGCTGGATCAGCTTGCCGCTGCCGGTGTCGAGCGCGCTCGCGGGGTAGGAGAGCACGACCGGTACGGTGCTGTTGCGCAGAGCCTCGGCGAACTTGGTGTCGCCGCCAGGGTCTCTTGGATCCGGGAAGCTGACGTCAAAGCCGACAACCGCCGCCCCTGCTTGCTCGAGATTCTTCAGGGCCGTGGCGTACACGTCGCGTGGCAGCGGGTACTGGCCCAGGGCCTTCACGCTCTGGTTGTCGATGCCGACGATGACGACCTGCTTGTCCGGGCTGGACTCTCCGACGAAGCGGTCCTCCGGATGGACGGAGATGTTGACGAGGCAGGTGCCGGTGCGGGTGTCGCAGGCGACCTGCTGCGTATAGAGGCAGAAGATGGACCCACTCAGGACCAGCGCGATCAGGACCGCGACGACGGTGCGGTAGGTGTACCAGTAACGGATGTAGCGGCCCACGGGCGCCCGGATCATATCTTGCTTGTGACACCATCGAGCCCGTGACCGTGCGCGTCGGGATTGCCGGCTGGATCGACAAGTCGCTGATCGATTCCGGGCTGTTCTACCCCATGAACGCGAAGTCGTCGGAGGAGCGCCTCCAGTTCTACGCCAGCCAGTTCTCGCTGGTCGAGGTCGACTCCACCTATTACGGCATGCCCAAGAAGGAGAACTCGGACCTGTGGGTGGCCCGCACGCCGCCCGGGTTCGTCTTCGACGTCAAGTCTTTCTCGCTGTTCACGAACCACCCGACCAAACCGATGGCTCTGCCCAAGGACATTCGGGACCAGCTGCCCGAGAAGCTGCGCGAGAAGAACATCTACGTCGAGCAGATGCCGCCGGAGCTCGTGGACGAGTCCTGGGAGCGTTTTCGCGAGGCCCTCGAACCCCTCCGCGCGGCGGGCAAGCTCGGGGCGGTGTTCTTCCAGTTCCCGCCGTGGTTCCTACCGTCCTCGCGCTCGCTCGCGTACGTGGAGCAGTGCCAGGAGCGCATGTTCGGTTTCCAGATCGCGGTCGAGTTCCGCAAGCCGGAATGGATGGACGCGCGACATCTCGAAGGCACGATCGCCTTCATGCGGAGCCGCGACATTCCGCTCGTCGCCGTCGACGTGCCGCAGGGCCACAAGACGAGCATGCCGCCGGTCTACGACGTGACATCGTCGAAGCTCGCCGTGGTCCGTTTTCACGGACGGAATCACGAGACGTGGGACCTCAAGGGCGCTCCGCCCAACCTGCGTTTTCGCTACGACTACAAGGACGAGGAGCTCATCGAGTGGGTGCCGCGGATCAGGGAGATGGAGAAGTCGGCCAAAGAGGTCCACGCCCTCATGAACAACAACTACTCGAACTATTCGGTCAAGAACGCCCGGCAGCTCGAGAAGCTACTGGAGGCCTGGCAGAAGTAGCTACGGAGCCGGCGGCAGGCCGGATCCGCTCAGGTGGGGGGACCTCAGGCGGCGGGCCTCTCCGATGCTGTGGTCGACGAGCCCGCCGAAGATCGGCTCCGTGATGTGGACCAGGCGGTAGGGCAGCACCATCGCGTCCCGGCGCGGGAAGCGAGCCGTGCGCACGATGAGCCTCGCCACCCAGGAGGCGGAATACTGCGGCCCTATGGGCGCCTCGGTGGTGTCGAAGAACTCGGTCTTCGTGGAGGCCGGATAGACGACACAGACCTTGACGCCGGTTCCCGAAAGCTCGCCGCGCAGGGCATGGGAAAGGCCGACGACGGCGTGCTTCGTCGCGGAATAGACGGCGGAGTAGGGAGCGGCCCTGAGCCCCACGACCGAGGCGACGTTGATGATCACCCCCCGCCGGCGCTCCAGCATCGACGGCAGCGCGGCCTGCGTGGTGGCGATGACGCCGGCGAGATTGGTGGCCACCAGCTCGTCCACCTTTTCCTCCGGCATCTCATGGAACCTGCCCATCCAGCCCAGGCCCGCGTTGTTGACCAGGACGTCGATCCGCTCATGGTCGCGCAGAGCGGCGGCCACGAACGCGCGTGCATCGGCGCGCTTGCCCACGTCGAGCCGTCTCGTGCTCACGTCGGCCGATCCTTTCTCGCGGCACCTCTGGGCGACCGCATTCAGGCGTTCCAGGCGCCGCGCTCCCAGCGCGAGCCTCGACCCCTTCCGGGCGAATGCAAGCGCCGTCGCCTCGCCGATTCCGCTCGACGCACCGGTGATGGCGACGACCGCTCCCTTCAACCGCATCCCAGCACCAGCTTAGGGGCGGCTTAGAATCCCAGCCATGAAGGCGGTGACTTTCCACGGCGAAGGCGATGTCAGGGTCGACGACGTTCCCAAGCCGAGCATTCAGGGCTCGTCCGACGCCCTGGTGAAGGTGACGCTCGGAGCGGTCTGCGGGTCCGATCTACACATCCTGCATGGGCATACGCCGATGAACGAAGGAGCCGTGCTCGGGCACGAGTTCGTGGGCGTGATCACAGAGGTCGGTTCCGAGGTCAAGCGCTTCCAACCCGGTGACCGGGTGGTCTCCAACATGTACACCACATGCGGTCACTGCGCCCTCTGCCGAAAAGGCTGGTTCAACGAGTGCGTGAGCAGGGCGATCTTCGGCCACGGGGAGTACTTCGGTGGCCTGGGCGGCGGCCAATCAGAGTACGTGACGGTGCCCCTCGCCGACCGCACGATGGAGCCCATCCCGATCGGCATGACCGACGAGCAGGCCATATTCGTCGGCGACATCCTGGCCACGGGCTTCTTCGGCGCCGAGAGGGCGCAGATAAAACCGGGAGACGTGGTGGCCATCGTGGGCGCCGGTCCGGTTGGGCTCATGGCGACCATGTGCGCCCAGCTTTTCGGCCCAGCACGCATCTTCATCATCGACATGGTCGACTCACGGCTGGAGACAGCTCAGGAGCTGGGTGCGATCCCGATCAACGCCAAAGAGGTGCACCCGGTGGAGGCGATCCAGAGCCATACCGGCGGCATCGGCGCGGACGCCAGCATCGAATGCGTCGGTCTGCTGTCAGCCGTCGACACCGCGATTCAGTGCGTGCGCGGCGGGGGCACGATCTCCATGGTCGGCGTCCCCAGCGCGGTGCAGGGCGATTTTCCCTATCTCGCCATGTGGATGAAGTCGCTCACCTTCCGCGCCGGCCTGTGCAACGTACAGCCGTACATGCGACCCCTGCTGGACCTGATCCAGGCGGGAAAGCTGAAACCGGACACGATCATCAGCCACCACATGAAGCTCGAGGAAGCGGAAGAGGCGTACCGGATGTTCGACGCGCGCGAGGCGACGAAGATCGTTCTGACGCCCTAGGACGTGGCGGCCCAGTACGACGTTATCGTGGTGGGCTCGGGCTCGGGTGGCGGCGTCGTTGCCAGCCGCCTGAGCGAGGATCCAGCAGTCCAGGTGCTGCTGCTCGAGGCCGGCCCCGACCCGGGCGACGACGTTCCTGACGCAGTCCGTTACTTGCGGCTCGGTAGTGGCGTCGACGAGTACGACTGGAACTATCACGACCTCCAGACCCGAGGAGCCGTGCCCCGCGGCCGCATCCTTGGCGGCAGCTCGAGCATCAACTCGACCTTTGCGTTGCGCGGGCAGCCGCAGGACTACGACGCCTGGGCGACTCACGGCTTGCCGTCATGGACCTGGGAGCGATGCCTGCCGTATTTCAATCGCCTGGAAACCGATCGCGAATTCGGATCACGGGAGCTCCGGTCCCATACATATCGAGCGCGAACCCCTGAACGACCTCCAACGGCTCGTCCATTCGGCTGCTCTCGAGCTCGGACACTCCGACCTCGACGACTTGAATCGACCCGGGGCGATCGGAGTGGGGCCGCTGCCCAGGAACCTGAAGGACCGCCAGCGCCAGAGCACGCTGCTGACGTACATCGCGGCGGCCCGCTCACGTCCCAACCTCACGATCCGTGCCGGCACACTGGTCGACTCGCTGGTCATCCGCGCTGGCCGAGCGAAGGGCGTCAATGTCGCCGGCGGCGAGGTCATCGAGGGCCGCAGGGTCGTGCTGGCCGCCGGGGCGTACAACCCGCCGCAAATCCTGCACCGAACGGGTCGGCCCCCGGGAGGTTCTCGGTCGGATCGGCGTCGACGTGACACTGGACCTCCCGGGCGTCGGCGAGAACCTGCTCGATCACGTCTCCACGCTCGTCATCATCGACGCGGGGCAGGCGATACCTTCCGGCTTCATCCCCATCGGGCCGAGCCTCAAGCTCCGAACCGCCCCCGGGCTCGCTGTCGATGACGTGAAGTTCACGTTCATGTTCGGTGAGACTTTCGCATTGCCGGGATTGAACGGCTTCTACATCGAGGTCAGCAACTGCGAGTCCAGGGGCGTGGTTCGGGCGGCCTCGAGCAACCCACAGGATCCGCCTTATTTCGACCATCGCTACTTCTCGGAGCCGGGAGACCTGGACAGGATGGTCGGTGGCGCCCAGGTCGCGCTGGAGGTCGCTAAGGTCCTGGCCGAGAACACGAAATTCGAGGTGCTCCTGCCCGATGCGGATACAGCTCGCGACGAGGAGGCTCTCCGCCTCCACTGCCTGGATTTCCACGCCACCGATTACCACCCGTCAGGCACCCTGCGCATGGGCCCGGACGGAGACGAGACGGCGGTGGTCGACGACCACTGCAGGCTGCGCGGGATCGCCAACCTGTACGTCGCCGACGCCTCGGTGATGCCGACCATACCCCGCGCCAACATCAACCTTCCGACGATGATGATCGGCGAACGGGTGGCCGAGTTCGTCCACGCCGAGCTCTAGGCTGTCCTCTCTCTGAGATGTAGCGACGCCTCACTGAGGGTTGCTGGTCCACAGCTTACGGTTGTCGATGGCCTGCTCTGGCGTCATGCCTTTGATGCGACGGCCCTGGTGAATGCGGTCAGTGTTGTACAGGCCGAGTT
>WNGK01001013.1_pt1 | contig 64169 bp, 57 predicted proteins | sample 5400601 | NCBI WGS metagenome assembly WNGK01 (sample SAMN13153376, study PRJNA577476) | soil metagenome | isolation source: 60 cm soil or saprolite under Garry oak tree replicate 1 | place: USA:California | collected 2016-06-15
AAAGACTCCGTTGTTCCCGGCATCCGACATGCCGGTAATGAACACCCTCATCCCAACTCGGAGCCCCAAACTACCAGGCGCGTAAGCGTAGGTGGTCGCACCATTGGAGATCGTCGCTCCCGAGATGCTGGCTTGCAGGGGAGGAAACGAGCTCATGGGGGCCGCGAGCGACACCGTATAAACATCTGCCGGGTGCGGATTCGATCCCGTACTAACCGCCGATGCGTCAATCACCGCAATGCTCCCCGCATCGCACTGCGAAACATAAACCTTGAAGTTGGTGGTGCTGCCACCGCCCGAAGATGCCACGAAAGTCCGGAAACGTGCGTTCCCCGGCGTCCACGGAGTCGCCGCCACGGGCCCCGTGGGCGGTCCACAGTCGCTGGGATTTGTCGTATCCACAGCCGCCGTACTGATTGGAATCACCTTGCTGACAGTGTTACTTCCCGTGTTGATGACTTCCACCTGTGTGCTCACGCACGGCGCGCCGCTGCAACTCGTGAACGCATAGCTGGCAACGTAGGCGCGCGAACCGTCCCCAATGCCGGTCACCGAAGCCGGGGAACACCCGCCTGGGCACGGAGCACTGGCCCCCTGGCTAAGATCAATCACTGCCAACTGATTCAAGGTTCCTGTTCCGGAGATGTCGAATATTCCCACTCTGCTGTTCGCGGGATTGGTAACGTAGAGACGTTGCAAGTTCGGATCCAGGGCCATGTAGTTAGCCCCCGTCCCCATCGAAGTCGTAATCGCAGTGGCAGTATCCAGCAGCGTATCGACTTCATAGATCGTGCCGCTGTTATCCAGGACATAAATCTTTGCGCTGTCCGAACGCGCTACGGCCCAAACCGGAATCGCACCCACTGGAATGGTCGTCGCAACACTGAACCCTGATGTGTTGATACTGGTCACGGTTCCCGACCCTTGATTCACCACATAAAGCTTCTGCGCGTTCGGCATCTCGGCCATTGCCACCGGCTGGCTGCCCACGGAGACTGTGCCTACACCTACATCTGACGTGGTATTGATCTGGGAAACCGTATTGTTTCCGTAATTCGCTACGTACATGTTCCCGTTCTCCGTGGTATGGACAAAAACCGGTTGCGCCCCCGCGGGCAAACTGATCGCGCCAGCTTGGGTCGGATTCGAAACATTGTTCGCCGAAATCGTGTCTTCGCGGAAATTGGCCACGTAGAGCTTGTTTCCGCTCGGGACTAAGGCTGCGTGGGCCGGAGCCACTCCCGTATTAAAAACCCCAGCGTAGGTGTCTCCGGAAACATCAATGCGGCTGCCCGAGCCGGGATCCAACGGCCCATTCGTCGTCACAGAAATCACGAAGTGAAAGGCCGCCGGGTTGGGCGGCGGAGGTAAAACCGGCTGCACGATCGGCCGGTAATTTTCACTGCAGGCAACCTCCAGCATGACCAGCAGGAGAACCACGGCGGCTCTGCGGAACTGCTGCCCGTGCAGGCCGCTCCTGTTCGCAAAAGCAGAGATCATAAATCTATAGAAACCGATCATTCAGGAGTCAATGAGGATTGTTCATTCTAATGGCTGAACACGATCTGCGCCACCGAGCTGGGAATTGCCGGAATTGCCACGTCCGCTACGCGCGTTATAGAGCGTAGGAAGCCAAAAGACCGGCGAAAGTTGTAAGGCCGCGGGCGGGAACCCTATCTCTTGGCGCGCTTACTAACTGATGCCGACTCAGCCGTGGCCGCCGGCTTTTTCCTGCCCTCCATCTGCATCAGGCTCGCTTTCAACGCAGCCATCAGATCCACCACCGGGGCAAGTTTCTTTGGCTTTTCAATCTCGGCGACCTCGCCGCCCTCAAGCTTGGTCTGGATGAGTTTCTTCAAGTTCTCCTGGAAGTCGTCTTGGAACTTTTCCGGCTCCCACTTCGCAGCCAGCGCCTCGATCAACTGGTGCGCGACCTTGACCTCCGAGTCCTTCAACTCGACATCCGGCGCGCCGAAGCCTTCCACCTTGCGCACTTCTTCTTCGTAATACATGGTGTGCAGCATCATTCCGCCTTCATGTGGGCGCAGAAAGACGGTGTACTCGCGGTTGTGCATGGTGAGTTTGGCAATGGCCACGTACTCACTTTCCTCCAACGCCTTGGTGAGCAGCGCATAAGGCCTCCGCCCGGCTTCCTCGGGGATCAGGTAATATGAGGACTCGAAATACACTGGATCCACCTCTCCGGCCTTTACGAATTCCAGAATTTCCATGGTCTTGGCGGTCTTGGGCTCAATCTTCTTGATCTCTTCGGGATCAATCACCACATACTCGTCTTTGCGGTACTCGAATCCCTTCACAATCTCGCTGCGCTCCACGACGCGATTGTCAGCCGGGCAATAGTATTGTTGTTTCACCCGCTGCAAGTCGTCGCGATGCAGCATGTTGAACGAAATGCCCGAACTTCGGGCACCGGAGAAGAGCCGTATCGGCATTGAGATCAAGCCGAAGGTAAGATATCCAGACCAGACGGAGGCCGCCATCGTTCACCTCGCAAAATCTATTAGAGCGCGCCAGAGCGCACCAGGTAGCCAGTCTAGACCATGTTTGCTGTTTTCTTGCACTGGATTTTGTGCAGTTATCGAGACTGGAAGCTAGCTATCTGGGTGTTAGGGCCTAATGACAGCTAGGGATGGTGTTTACGCTCTTGGTGCAAAGGCCAGGCGGCAGCTGAGCCTGGGAATACGATAATTACCTATTTAGAATGAACCACTTAGCTGACCTCGCGGGGATATGGGCGGGCCGAATGTTGGGCAAACTCTGGATTCCCGCCCTCATTTCGCTCATTTTTGCAAGCTTTGGCCGGGCAGTTCGCGGGGTGACCACCGGTGGCGCTCTGGCTGGAGCCTTGGTTTGTTTTGCGCTTCTCGTCGGCGCAGGATCGAGCAGCTTCGCGCCTTTGCTGGTGGTCTTTGTTCTTACCTGGGCAGCTACCCGCCTCGGCTATGCCAAGAAGCAAAGCCTCGGCACGGCAGAGCGTCGCGCCGGAAGAAACGCGGCGCAGGTCCTTGCCAATCTCGGCGTCGCTTCGATCTGCGCCTTGCTGTACGCCACTGTCTCGCGAAATCCGCGAGTCCTCGTAGCTCTGGGCGCAGCGTTGTCCGAGGCTGCCGCGGACACAGTTTCCAGCGAAATCGGACAGGCCGGCAGCGGCGTTCCGCGTCTGGTTACAAATTGGAAGCCAGTCGCCGCCGGGACCGATGGCGCAATCACTTTCACGGGTACCGCGGCCGGAGTGACAGCCGCGATCGTAGTCAGCCTCACCGGCATCGTCGAATGGCGCTCTGCTCCAATCTGCGCCGCCGCCGGTGTACTCGGCATGTCGGCCGACAGCCTTCTCGGCGCGACACTGGAGCGGCACGGCATTCTGCGCAATAATGCTGTCAATTTTTCTTCGACTGCCATTGCCGCACTGATAGCTCTCTTGCTCTCGTGAAAGACTATGTGGGGACAGCCGCCGTCGGCTGTCCCGGGGCGGAAGGCCCAGCCTTCACCGAGGCAAAAGTCCTGCGGCTTTGGGCAAGCTCGCGTCATCTACTCTTCCATCCCGGCACTCAGGAGACCCTATATGACCGATCCCCGCTTTCCCATCGGCAAATTCCACTTCGACGGCCCTCCCACAGAAGATCAGCGCGCGCAATTGATCGCCAAAATCGAGCAAACCCCCGCAGCCCTTCGGGCCGCGGTAGAAAGACTGTCCCCGCAACAGCTTGACACTCCCTACCGCGAAGGTGGATGGACAGTTCGCCAAGTCACCCATCATGTCCCGGACAGCCACATGAACGCCTATGTCCGCTTCAAGCTGACGCTCACCGAGGACGAGCCCACCATCAAGCCTTACGCCGAAGACCGTTGGGCAGAGCTCGCCGACACGCAATCCACCCCCGTGGAGGTCTCCCTCGCACTACTCGATTCGCTGCATACCCGATGGGTACAGATCCTGCGATCGGTAAAGCCCGAGGAGTGGAAGCGAACCTTTCGGCATCCCGAGCTGGGTTTGGTTTCGCTGGAGAGAAATCTTGCGCTCTATTCCTGGCACGGCCAACACCACGTCGCCCACGTCACCGAACTGAGAAAGAGAATGGGCTGGTAAGAGCGCGTTCACCACAGAGACTCAGAGGCACAGAAGCACAGAGCAAAAATCAAGAACTTGAGCCCTATGCGATAGCTATGCAAGATATCTGCCCACTCGTCCACCCGCAGAAACTTCCGCCTCGATGACTCTCAAGGAGGCCCAAGCATAAAGGGCAGCGTTGCCTGCCGTTGTAAGGACAATGCCGAAGTGACTAGCCCACGACTCCCCGTGGCTGAATATGACACGATCCACGCAAGAAACAGGCCCGGCCAAAATGGTGGGAAGTAGAGTGCCATGCCAGTCGCCCGCACAACTACCGTCAGGATAGGGGCGATGGCACATCCGGCGACAAGACTGGTTACCCACAGTCGCATTCTCGATTTGTGCTTCTTCATGGCCCTCGCAAACGGAATGAGAAAGCGTACCGCGACCATGCCCTCAATGCGAAGTTACCGAGGTGCACCTCGTTTGGAGGTGACTTTAAGTGTTCTCTGTGCCTCTGTGGTGAAAAGGTTCCCTAGCTCCGAATCCCCGCCCTCCACAATAAATAACTCACACTCTCCCGCAGCAGCGCCAGCCCTCGCTGCCACACTGACTTCGGCCGCGAATCCGGCCGCGGCGCAAGAAAGACCTCTACCCTCTCATGCTCCAGCAGCTTGCGGATCCGAAACACGTGATACGCATCGCTGACCGCAATGCACGTCCGCATGCGATTAGCGCGCATGATCACCGCAACTCGTTCCGCGGACTCCGCCGTATCCGAAGCCTGGGTTTCCGCAATCAGCGCCGATTCCGGCACTCCCTTGCGCATCAGATAATCGCGGCCGACTCCTCCCTCGCTGAATTTCGGATCGGCGGCTGCGCCTCCGGTGGTGATGAGTACCGGAGCCAGCCCCCTGCGAAACAGGTCGTTGGCATGGTCAAGCCGCGCCCGAAACACCGGCGATGGACGGCCATCATACTCAGCCGCGCCAAAAACGATGACGGCGTCGGCTGAATACAACTGCTGCTGCCTGGAATCATGAACGATGGCGTGAACAACGGAGGCCACTGCCGTTGCAAGCAGAACTACCGCGATGATCGCCGTCCAGAAAAGGACTCGTTTGGTGGCCGTCGCGATCACCCCTTCGCGAAGAACTCCGAAATCTCCTGGGAAGGGATGGCGCCCTCGCGCAGAATCCGCCAGCGGGTTTCCCCATCCGTGAGATCCACGATCGTGGAGGCTATGTCGCGAGGCGAGGCGCCGCCGTCAACAATGATCGGAATCCTCATCCCGAGCTGGTCTCTCACCCCTTCGGCACTCGTGCATTCGGTCTCGCCGCTCAGATTGGCTGAAGTCGCGGTGATTGGTATGCCCGCTGCCTGTACCACCGCGATCGGAATCCTGGCATTGGGAACCCGCAGCGCCACGTTCCCGGTATTGGCCGTCACTTTCAGCGGAAGCCGTGAGGCGGCTTTAACAATAATTGTCAGGGGTCCGGGCCAGAATTTTTTCGCCAGGGCGTGGAACTCCTCGGGTAGTGGCTTGGCCAGTTCTTCTGCCTGTTCCACATCCTCGATCAGCAGTGACAGTGGTTTGTGCCGCGACCGGGATTTGATTTCATACACCCGCTCCACCGCCCGCAAATTGAAGGGATCCGCCGCTAGCCCGTAGAACGTGTCCGTGGGCATGCCCAGAACTTCGCCGGCCCGTATCTGGTCGGCCGCGTACCGGATGAGCGACGCCTCCGGATCCTCGCTGTTAATCTTCAATATTTCCACGCGCACGGACATCTCCGAAATCGCCTTGGGTTTGAGACAGTTAAGATACCACGACCATGCTTCCGCCCAAACGTGTGATTTCCCACTCGCGTATGATTCCGGTGGAAGGATAAAGGAAAGGCTAGCCACCTGATGCCGACCACTCACACCGATACCCGCCGCCTGCGGCGCATCGAAGGCCGGCACAACGCGCTGGTGAAAGAACTGCGCCAGGCGTTCGATCGCGGTGAACTGACCCCTGCCGGGGAGTGCGCCGTCGAAGGCTTCCGCATTATTGAGGAGGCAGTCCGCAGCGGTCTCCGTTTTCGCGCCATCTTCTTCAGCGAAGCGGCGCAGTCTCGGACCTCGCGCCTGCTGCCGCAGATTGGCGCGCATGTCGAGACCCTGCTCTTGCCCGACAAACTGTTCCGGAGTGCTGTCCCGAGCGAAACTCCGCAAGGTGTCGCGGCCCTGGTCAGTGTCAAGAAGTCTTCGCTGCAAGATATTCTCGACCACACCGGCGACGGCCCCCTCCTGGTAATTGCCGGAGTGCAGGACCCCGGAAACCTAGGCACCATTTTGCGGTCAGCGGAAGCCTTCGGGGCAAAGGGAGTCATTCTCGGCGACGGCACAGTCAGCGCCTATAACAGCAAAGTGGTTCGCGCCTCCGCGGGATCAGTTTTCCGGGTGATGGTGTCCAAAATCGTAGTGACCGAGGCCATTGCCCAATTTCGTGCCCGCGGCATCCGCATGCTGGCTACTTCGTCTCACAAGGGAGTTCCGCTGCCCCAGGCGAACTTGCTCGGTCAAGTCGCAGTATTCGTTGGCAACGAAGGCGCTGGCCTGGATAAGAAGTTACTGTCGCAGATGGATGAACTGATCACGATTCCCCACTCGCTGCGCGTGGAATCTCTCAACGCGGGAGTCGCTGCTAGCGTTGTGTTGTATGAATTCTCCAGACGACAGTGATGCTCGCAGCAGATTGTGCATCGCCGTGTGCCCGGGCCTACAGATTGAGTGGATGGAGAAATTGACAATTTGCAGACTCACAAATTTCATGCCAGGTAAGTAATGAAATGAGATCATTCTGGAAAATCGCAGTGCCTGCATGCGTTGCCGTGATCGGTGGGGCAGCAACTACCTGGCAAATATACAGAGCTAAAGCCAATGAACTGAAGCTTGCTCAAGATGCGACGGTATGCCGATTAGGCGCCGAACAAGGCGACGCAAAAGCTCAGGCCAACCTCGGCCACATGTATTCCCACGGCCAAGGGGTGCCGCAAGACTACGCCGAGGCTCTCCGCTGGTACCGCAAAGCCGCAGAACAGGGTGATGCGAACGGCCAGGACGGCCTCGCCTCCATGTATTCCCACGGCCGAGGAGTGCCGCAGGACTATGCGGAAACGATCTCATCGTGATTTCGCATCACGAGCTTACGCGCTTTGCCACGACTATTCGTGGGTTCAGTGTGGTCAATGGATTGTTGATTGGAATGGCACTGCCCTTAGCCATCTTTCTCTGGCGAACAGGCGAAAGACCCAGGGGAAACAGACCGGTGGAGAACCATCTGCGCTTCGTCCATAGAGTCCTCCGCCAGCGAGATGAAGCGCGCCACGCTTCGCATGGTCTACGACGGCGAGGAGACCCCCTCGCTCACTGTCCGCCGACTGCCGCCTTGCCTTCCAGAGCAGCGTTATAGCGCAACGCGATATTCATGTACACGCTGCCGCTGGAGGTCTCAAAGCCAAGCACCAGCGCCTCGGTGTCCTCGGTGCTCTTGGGCCCATGCTCGGAGGTATGTAGTTCCGGCGGATGGACTCGAAAATGAAAACCCTGATCGTTTAGCGTGGCAACGGCATTGCCGATGACCTGGTTCGCCAGTTCGCACACCGCTTCCCGCACCAAATCGTCGGACTCGGGCAGTTCGGTGCCTGCGAAATGACTGGCAACAATCGCCGCAGTCTTGGGAGCGAGATCAAAAATGACTCGTCCCTCAATGTCGCCGGTCAGTCGTATCTCGGCGGCAACGCCCTTACGGCGATACGCTTGCTCTTCCATGCTGAGGTGATCAATCGCCATCGGCGACTTCAGACCTTGCGACAATACGGCATCAGCCGCATTGATGAACGGCTGGATCAGTTCCATCTTCATTTTCAAGCCCCTGCGCCGGCAGCGCTCGCAACTGCTCCATCTTCTCCCAGCACATACTTGATCACTTCGTAAAGAACTTCAGGCTTCACAGGTTTTTGTACGAAGTGCCGCGCTCCTCGTTGCAGCGCCGCCACAATGTTCTCCTGATACCCAACCGAAGACACCATGACCACGCGCGCGTCCGGGTTCTTTTGCACGATTTTTTCCGCCGCCTCAATCCCTTCCATCTGCGGCATGGTAATGTCCATGAGCACGATGTCCGGTCTGATGCGCTCGTATTCGGTGATGGCCGTCAGCCCATCTCCCGCCTCGCCCGCCACCTGGCCGCCAAAGCTTTCAATAATCCGCCCCAGGTTCTTGCGCGCGAAGACGGAGTCGTCCACGATCAGGTACTGGACTGGCTGCCCGTCCTTGCTTCGCTTGACTGCTGCAAACTGCTCCATATTTCTCCTCCTCTATTTCCTTGCCACTACCTTGTCATAACCCGGCACTCTCGGACATACCGGTAACCCCAAAAATCAACTCTGGCCGGCTCCCATGGATTTCTCAGGCAAACCGCCGCGGCGGGCCAAACACTGCGCTTGCAGCGTGTTGGCCAACGCTTCCAACTCCACCACTCGCATGGCGTAGCCACGCTCAATGGCTGCCTTTGGCATGCCAAAAACCACGCAGGACTTCTCGCCCTGCGCAATGGTCATCCCGCCAGCCGCTTTGATCAGGCCCAGACCATGCGCCCCGTCTTCCCCCATTCCCGTCATCAGGACGCCCACCGCGCGCTGCCCGAACTCTTCGGCCACGCTCTTGAACATCACATCGGCAGAAGGGCGATGTCCGTTCACTCGCGGATCATCACTCAAAATCGCGATGTCTCCCAAAGGCAGGCGCTTCACCTTCATGTGCCGGCTGCCCGGACATATGAGTACTCTTCCCCCGAGCAGCAAGTCGCCCGATTGCGCCTCTTTCACGTTGAGCGAGCAACACTCATCCAGCCGCCGGGCAAACATTTCCGTAAATCCCTCCGGCATGTGTTGCACTACCACAATGCCGCCGGAAAAATCCGCGGGTAGTTGGCCAAGCAAATATTGCAAAGACTGTGGCCCCCCGGTTGAGATCCCAATGGCCACAATCCTGCTTGGAGCCTTCTTTTCGCCCGGCCTTGGCTTTTGTCGCGGGACTGGCGCCGGGAGCTCAGTCGCCGCATGGATCGGGATTCCCCGGCTCTGTGCTGCGGCCTTAATCTTTGAAATCAGTTCCTGCCCCACTTCCTGCATCCGCAACGAAACATCAGTTGGTTTGGCGACAAAATCGAACGCGCCCAGAGAAAGCGCTTTCAGGGTTACAGACGCCCCCTCCGTACTATGCGAGCTGACCACAATTACCGGAATCCGGTGGCGCCGCATGATCTCTTTCAGCATGTCCAGGCCGCCCATGCCCGGCATTTCCAAGTCCAAGGTGATGACTTGTGGCTTCAGTTCGTCTATTTTCTTCAGCCCGAAATTCCCGTCCATCGCGGTGCCTACAACCTGGATCGAGTTGTCTCTCTCCAAGATCTGGGGGATGAGCTTGCGCATCAGCGCCGAGTCATCCACCACCAGTACTCGCACCGGCTGGGTCATTGCTGCACCCCCGCCAAAGACAAAGACGCAGACGGTGCTGCGCCCGCTCGGCCGCTGCGGTCCGCTTCCGCCAGCAGCACCCCGGACTGGCTGGCCTCCGCCGTCGACCGCGTGAAACGCTCTACGACCGCGGCCAGATTCATGATCAGCACCACCCGGCCATCGCCCAGAATCGACGCGCCACTGACCAGATCGGTGGCAATGGTTTGATCGTCCAATGCTTTAATGACCAACTCTTCTTCGCCCTCCAGCATGTCCACAATCAACCCCATCTTGCGGTCGTTGTAATTGATGACCAGGATGAAGATTTTCCCGCGCCGTTCGTCCATCGCTCCACTGGAATTCTTTCCCAGTCGCATCAGCGGCAACGCCTGCCCGCGAAGCTGCACCACTTCCCAGGACGCCACCTGGTGCAAATCGGACTCCCGTGCCCGCGCGATCTCCGCCACCGTATTCAGTGGAATCGCATACAGCCGGTGCTCGACCCGGAACAGCAAAGCCTTAATGATGGCCAGGGTCAGCGGCAGCTTCAGCCGGAACCGGGTTCCCTGCCCGGGATGCGTTTCCAATTGCACCGTACCCTTAAGCCGGTGAAGAACGCTGCGCACTACGTCGAGCCCCACCCCTCGGCCGGAAATCTCGGTAATCTCGTCGGCAGTACTGAACCCGGGCCGGAAAATCAGATCCAGCACTTCCGCTGCTGACATACGTTCGGCTGCTTCTGCCGTGATCAGTTTGGTCTTGATTGCCTTGGCTTTAATTTTGTCCGCGTCAACCCCGTGCCCGTCATCGCTGACTTCGACAATGAGTTGGTTTGCCTGATGATAAGCATCCAGGCGAATCTTTCCGATGGCTGGCTTGCCTGCGTGCACACGCTCGGCCGGACTCTCCAGTCCGTGACTCACGGCGTTGCGCACGATATGCGTCAGCGGCTCGGCGATTGCATCCAGCAAGCTCTTGTCCAAATCCGTGTCTTGCCCGCTCAGGACCAGATCCACTCGCTTGTTGCAGCGTTGCGCCGCGTCCCGCACAATGCGCGGGAAACGGCGGAACAGCTGCTCCACTGGAACCATGCGAATCTTCATCACCGAACGCTGAAGATCGTTGAGCACCCGGGCCTGCAGCGCCATGACATCCCCGAAGCGGCCGCGCAACGTGTCTTTCGGCGAACGCTGCGCGTATTCCTGCATCACTTGCTGCAGCATCGACTTTCCAATAATCAGTTCGCCCACCAGGTTCAACACGTTGTCAATTTTCTCCGCATCTACCCGCAAAACCGTTTCCCCCAACCGAGATCGTGGGTTAGACGCGCTATTTTGCGCCACCGCCGTGCCCGGATCGAGTTGCTCCTCCACCGATGCAGCGGCGTGCTGAAACCGGAACTCCGCATCGAGAGCAGCTGGCGTTGTGACACCAAATTCGAAACAATCGACTGTCGAAATCACGGTCGGGATGCGGCACTTGGCAAGGATGTCGTTCTCCGCCTGCGAAGTTGCAACCAACAAATCGAGTTTTTGTACGTTCGCGACTGAGCCTAGCTCCGGTCTCGCCCCTAGGATCTGCGCCACTGCCCCCAGGGCGTTGGTGACTAGTTGCCGCGCGGCGATCGGCATGGCGCACAACGGATCAATGTGGGCAACAATGTGGAGTATTCTCTTCCCTTCATCGCGGGCAGCTTGGGCGGCGAGTTTTTCGTACTCCGTCCACACGACCTGTTGGCTGTCGCCGCTTGATTTCTTCGCGGCGCTGGAATTTATAGTGCCGGCGTGCGCCCCCGCTCCCGATGCCAGCTGCTGCACCATCTGTTTTAATGGCCAGGTCTCGGGCAGCGCACCTTGCTCGCGGTAGGCGGCCAGCATTGCGCTAAAGGTGTCAACAGCGGTGAAGCCCAACTCCGCAAGCGACACCTGGGATGACGTTGCCTCGACCGCTAGAGCGTCTTCCATCATGTGCGCCAGTTCGCTCAACTCCTGAAATCCACACGCGGCCGCGTCGCCCTTCAACGTGTGCACCGTGCGCCGGATACTGCGAATGATTTCTGAGTCTGTCGGCGTCTTCTCCAACTTCAAAGCGTCGTCGTTCAAAGACTGGAGAAGTTCCTGTGCGGTCTCAAAGAAGAGTTCCCGCAATTCCGCACTCCGTTCGTCCGAAAACTGGCTCACGGGCACACCTCAACTCGCTTGTAAGCGGTGCCGCTCTCGTGGTAAACCATGTTGAATTTGTCGGTCAGGCCCAGCAGCGTCTCCGCGTGCCCAACCAGCAGGTATCCCCCCGGACTCAAGCAGCGGTAGAACTTTTCCACCAGCCGTCGCTGCTCGGCTTCATCGAAATACATCATCACGTTGCGGCAAAAAATAATGTCGTTGCTTTGCGGCAGGAACTCGGTTTTGAGATTGTGGAAATCAAAATGAACGACTTCCTTGATCGCCTTCTTGATAGCGTAGCGTTCGCCCACTTTGTCGAAATAACGCAGCCGATAGCTGTAATCCACCGACGACATCTGGTGCTCGCTGTAAATACCTTCCTGTCCGGCTCGCAGCACCGTGTAGTTGATATCGCTGGCAGGCACTTCAACTTTCCAGGGCGGAGGAACTAGCGGCTTTGGCCACACCGAGTCTTTGGAACTGGGCATGCGGAGCTGGTGATAAGCCAGCGCGTCGGCCACCAGCATGGCGATCGTGTATGCCTCCTGGCCGGTCGAACAGCCCGCGCTCCAGATGCGCAACTGGTACTCCCCGCGTGCCTGCTTGCGGCGGATGATTTCGTCCAGAATGTGTTTGTGGAAGAGATCGAGCTGAGCCTTATTCCGGAAAAAGCTGGTTTCATTGACTGTCAGGTTTTCTACCAGGCAAATCAGTTCCTGCTTGCCGGCTTCGCTGATCAGCAGCCGGTAATAGCTGTAAAACGAATCCATGCGGCACTCGCGCAGCCGCCGTTGTAAGCGGTCTTGCAGAAAATGAGTCCGCCGGGCATCGAAATACATGCCGCATTCCTGATACACCAGGGTCTGCAGCAACCGCATTTCTGCTTCGCTGAGTTGGATGGCCAGGGCTGGAGAACTCATGAGCTTCCTTTGTGCGTTTACTTTGCCGCCGCGGCTCGCCGGATCCCGGCGGCTGACTCGGTTCCGCCTTCGGACGCAGCAGAATTCTTCTGCATCACGCCCAGGTCTAGGACTCGTGTCATGTCCAGCAGAACGATCAGGCGTCCTTTGTACTTGCCCAGCCCAGTCACACAATTCGTGCGCCCTTCCTGAAGGGTTGTCGGGGACGGTTCGACATCGGTAGCAGGAATCTTCAGCACTTCGGTCGCGGAGTCCACAATCAGCCCGGAAAGCCTCCCCTTATGCTCCACCACCAGAATCCGATTCCGTTTGCCGCTGCTGACGTTTTTCTCTCCCAGGCGTTTTCGCAGATCAATGACCGAAACGATCTTTCCCCGCAGATTGATGACGCCTTCCATATAGTCGGGAGCGTCTGGCACGGCGGTGATTTCTGGAACCCGCACAATTTCATGCAACGACGTGATGGGCACGCCATAGGTCTCGCGGCCTACTTCGAAGCCCACAATGTGAAGCTCACGAGTCATATTTGGCGTTGCATTCATGACCGTGATCCGGCGGCAGCCCGCGCGGCTTTGCGGCCCCGCTCCTCCCGGAAATCGCTGTCGAGTCCGATGCCAAAGCTGTTCATCGAGTCCAGCAGGTCGCGCGACATCTTCGACATCTGCTCCGCCGATGCCGCTAGTTCGGTCGAACCCGAGGTCGTCTGCTGCACCAGTTCCCGCATACGCTCCATGGCCTTGACCACCGCATGCGCCCCAGACGCCTGCTCCTCCACCGCCGAGTTGATCTCGTGCGTGATCTCATTCAGCCGCGTGGTCGCCCGTGCAATCTGGGTTGAACCGTGCGATTGCTCATTGGTTGCCGCCCCGATTTCCTGCGCGAACTTGTACACCTCGGTGACCACGTTTGAAATCTTGCGCAGCGCCGTGTTCAGTGCCTCTCCCAGATCCAGCCCCTCATTCACAATGCTGGTACTTTGGTCCATGTTCTCGACCGCTTTCCGCGCTTCCTTCTGAATGCTCTGAATCAATTCGGAAATCTCTTTGGTGGACTGCGCCGATTTTTCGGCCAGCTTGCGCACTTCATCGGCAACCACTGCAAACCCCAGGCCGTGTTCGCCGGCTCGCGCCGCTTCAATGGCGGCGTTGAGCGCCAGCAGATTCGTCTGTTCGGCGAGATCGTCAATCACTTCAATGATCTTGCCGATGTCATCTGCCCGCTGGCCCAGCGCCCCGATGATTTGTCCCGAGGAACCGATGGTGTTATTGATCTTATTCAGCCCCTCGGTGGCTTTTTCCATAGTAGTAATGCCGCTGTGCACTTCTTCGCGCGAGCGGTTTGAAATGTCGAGCAACACCTTGGCAGTGTCCGCCACTCGCTGAATGGAGGCCACCATTTGATCGATCGAAGCCGAGGTCTCACTCACGCTCGATGCCTGCACCTGCGTGCTCTTCACCATGTTCTGCACGTTGACGCTCATTTCATGCATGGTGCTGGTGACTTCATCAATCGCCGACGAAGTCTGCAAGCTAATCTTTGCGGATTCGTCGGAAGCTCCCGCCACCTGCGTCGAGGCGCTGGCCACTTGCGAAGATGCATCCCGGACATTGCGCACCAAGCCGCGCAGCCCTTCCACCATTCGGGCAAATGCGTTGCCCAGGGTATCGTTCTCCGATCGCGGTTTCACCTCGACGGTAAGATTGCCGCCGGCAATCGATTCCGATAGGGTGGCCATCTCTTTCAGGTAGATCACCATCCGGCCAAACGTGCGCCCCAGTTGTCCGATTTCATCGTCCCGTTGAATGTCGATCTGATGATTCAGGTCACCAGCGTCGCCGATCTGCTGTGCCACCTTCATCAGTTCGGAGAGCGGCTTGGTAATGGAGTGTGCGGTCCGGTATGCAATGGCAATTCCCAAAGCCAGCGCCACTACCGTGCTCAGCAACGCGATCAGGACAGTCGCGGTTGCGGCGGTCTCATCCGATTTCCGGCGCTCATCCAGTATGTGTTTGGTTTCGTGATCGGCTCCATTCAGCGCATCCGTCGAGGTCTTCACCCACGAGGAAGCGTCCTTTTGCAGATAGTAGATCTGCAAATCAGCTACCGTGGCATTGCCCGCGTCCACTTCTCGGCGCTTCTGCAGCATGGGCTGGGCAAATTCGCTCGCCCACGCGTTCTCATTCTTTTGCACGCTGTCTAGAGCAGAACGTTGCTGGTCCGTGCTGGCCGTTTTCTGGCTGGTCAGCAGAAACTCATTCAACTGGTGGATGCCCTCGTTCATGCGATCCACTTCCCGGCTGTCTCCGCTCAGCAAGTAATTGCTCAGATAGAGGCGGTTCTGCATCATCTGGAAACGGACGTTGTCGGTATTGTCCGCCATCTCCAGCGCCTGCGCGGCTGCCGCCTTGGCGTTATGCTCCCGATTCACCGCGACAAGGTTCACCAGGAATAACACGATGACCATCGCCAGCACCGCGCCAAAGTTCATGTAAAGCTTTTTGCCGATAGACATGACTCTCTCCAGGATCTCGAAGACTTACCCGCGCCGGTCAGTTGCCCGGGTCAAACCGAAATTCCACCGTTCCCGTGCTTTCCGCGCTGGCAGTCTCGTATCTCCATTTTTTCACCGCATCCACCGCAGCGTTCACAAGAATCGGGTGACCACCGATTACTTTCGTTTCTTTCACCGCTCCGTTGGGCGAGACCACCACTTGCAGCTTCACGCTGCCCGTGAGCCCCATCTTTCGCGCAATCTCCGGATAAGCCGGCGTGACCCTGCTTTTTATTTTCCGGTCTACACCTTCTTGAGCATGTCCGACGCGCTGGGAAATTCCACCTAGAGTGATGAGAGCCACGAGAAACAGGACACCATTGCGCACCACTCGATCTATCTTCGGTTGTTGTCTAGACACAAGCCCCCCTTTGGGAAGAGAAATGCATAGTTTTAATGCAACGCTGCTTCCATCCAGTAATACCGTTCTTTTGCAAGGGTCTAAGGCATTGTGTTTATGTCACTTGCCCATATTGCGGTGGGTCGTCGAGCACTGCCCAAATTACGGCATCAATGTCTCATTCCTGGGGGTTTTGTCTCAGGATGATACACCTCCAGGTTATGACAAGACGGATTCTCCACCCATTCGTGGGATGGCTTTTCCCTTGACTCAAATTGAGATTGCAGGATAGAGTCCAATTAATTCAATAACTTGTGGCTCGGCACCGCACCCAAAAGTGGCTATTGGAGGAGGCTTCTGACTACCGGATCCGAACAGGTTTTTAGAGCGCACGCGAACGGATCCGAAGACGATTCCTTCCAGAAGCTTCTGCTCGATTTCTCCAGCGCCGCGGCCAACGCCCTATCCACCACCGAGATTCTGAATATCTTTTGCCGCGCCACTCGCAGCTACTTTCAAGTCAGCGGCACCTACGTTTGGCGGCTGCTCGCGCCGAACCAGATGATGGGCGCGGAGGCTGACGGATGGAAGGCTGACCGCTTCCGTAATGCCCGGCTGAATGCCGACGAAAGCGCCATCGCCAACCAGGCGATTCACAAGAAGAAAGCGATTTACTTCAACGCTGTCAACACGACTCATGATCCGATGGTTGCGGAATACGAAGCCCAGTCCATGCTGGCTGTTCCCTTGATGATCTCCAACGAAGTGATTGGAGCGGCGGTGTTCCTGCATACCACCGAACCACACTTCTTCAACCCCGACCATGTCGCCAAGGCCAGCATTCTGGCCGCCCAGCTCGGGAGTTCTCTCGAGGCCATACGTCTCTCTGAGCTGGCGCGTGAAGAACAGCGTCGCGCCGGAATTCTTGCCGAAGTGGCGCACAGCCTGCACTCAGAACCGGACCTCGCTCTCCTAGTGCAAGCGGTGGCGGACCGCCTTCGGGCTTTGCTCCGCACTCCATTGGTCTGCATTCTCGTTCGCGAGACAACTGGCTATGATTTGTGGGCCGTCGCCACGCAGACGCCAGCCGCTGCGGTCTCGGTCCGCGCACGCCACGATCGCAAAGACTTGCCTTTCGCCGCCGACCTGGCCCACCGCGCCGTCATGGCGGGTGAGCCCATCAGCGTCGCGATCGATCCAGCCACGCACTCTCTGGGCGATCTGGTCCCTCCGGGCACGTTGCTGGCCGCGCCTTTCCGCACCTCGAGCAAGCAGGGCGCAGTCCTGGTTTATCCTCGGCCGGAAGGGCCCTTTGGTGCCGAAGAGAAGTCGCTTCTGCCGATCATCACCAGCTTTGCTGCGGTCGCTGTTTCCAATGCCGAGCTTTACGCCAAGGCCCGTGCCCAGGCCCACGAATTGCACCAGATTCTCAGCATCGCCTCCGAACTGGGATCAAGTGCGGACCTCGATGCGTTCATGAAAAAATTCGTCCTCCGTGCCAGCGACTTCCTCGGTTTCGGCCGCGCTTTCGTCGGACTGATGGTGGATGACAGGATTGAGGTCCGCTGGAGTTTCGGGGAAGGAAAGCATGGCCCGCCCGGTTTCGTGCTGCCCGAGGGCATTCTGACTCGCGCCATGCGAAACAAAGAGGTGCTGTGGGCCGAAGACGCAGCCGATTTGCCGGGAGCGAACCAACAAATTCTGAAGGATTTCAACGTTCGCCAGCTCCTGGCGGTCCCCCTTCTCGGTACCAACGGACAACTGCTCGGCATCTTCGGTGTGCTCGACCGGCTCGATCAGGGAGCCATATCGAAAGAAGACATTCGTCGCGCCCAGGCTCTCGCCGCACAAGTCACGGTCGCTCTGGAAGTCAGCCGCAATCTCTCGCTTTCCGAGGAACACCGCAATCGCTCCGAGGCTTTAACCAGTCTGGCGCTTGAGGTTAGTTCTCTGTTGCGCGGGCCCGAGTTCTCCACCCGCTTCGTCGAGCGCGCGGCCCGCATGATGGAAGCTCGTGGCGCTGCCTTGGTGGTCGAGACCGGTCAGGCACCCAGCGTGGTTTTTGGGCTCCTCGACCACCCCGGCGGTGACCACCTCTTTGCCAGTAAGCTGGCGCGCGCGGTGCTGACCGCCACCTCATCTCAAACCGAAGCCATCGTCACTACAACTGCCGAGGCCCTTCTCGGCGCGGAACTCGCCCAAAGCGCTGGCTGGAATCAAGCGGTTCTTGCCCGCCTCCAGGGCAGCCAGGAACAGACGCTCGGAGCGCTATGCCTGGTGGATCGCGCAAAGCCTTTGACCGAGGAAGACCGTCAGCTCTTGCAGATCATTGCAGGACAAGCTTCAGTGTCGCTCGAAAATGCCCGCTTTTTCACCCGCATGGAGCAGGCCAACCGCCACTGGATCGAGATCTTCGACGCCATTTCAGACTTCATCGTCGCCCATGACGAGTCCGGAAATGTTCTCCGCGTCAATCGTTCCCTGGCCGAATTCATTGGGGTTCAGCCCCAACAGCTTATCGGGCTGAACATGGGCGCGCTGCTGGCCACCGGCGACAATCCTCCTATCCGTTCCTGTCCGTTCTGCCGCAGTACCGGCAACGCCACCGATGAGTACGTGCACCCGGTTCTGGAACGCACTTATCTGGTCTCGACTTCACAGGTGCATGCCGCCAGCAGCGAGGGCCTGCAGACGATCCACGTCCTGAAGGACATCACCGACCGGCGCGAAGCCGAACGCCGCTACCGCGAACTGTTCGATAACATCCAGGAAGGCTTGTTCTTCTGCAGCCCGGACGGACGCTTCATCGAAGTCAATGACGCGCTGGTTCGCATGCTCGGACATGCCAGCCGCGAAGAACTGCTGCACTGCGATCCCCGCGAAGAGGTCTTCCCTGCTCCCGGACGCCATCGTGACCTCTTCGATCTAATGGAACGGCAGGGCACTCTGCGCAATCGCGAGGAAGTTTTGCGGCGCAAGGACGGCGGCCCGGTCCATGTTCTGATCAATGCATTCGCGGTCCGCGACGCCCACGGGAAGGTGGTGCAGTACCGCGGACTGATGCTCGACGTCAGCGGCCTGAAAGCCTATCAGTCGGAATTGCAGCGGGAACGCGACTTTTCCGGCAAAATTCTGAACAACACCCAGAGCCTGATTCTGGTATCGGACACCAACGGGCTGATCAGCTACGCCAACCGGCGCTGGCAAGCTCTGGGATACGAACAGCAGGCCATTCTCGGCGAGTCGCTCGACAGTCTGGTTGCCCCGGCGAAGCGCGCCGCCCTCCACGACGCCTATTCGGCGGTCATCGCCGGCAGTCAAGTGGACAATCTGGAACTGCAGGTGCTTCGTGCCGACGGGCGCGTCCTGCAGTTCTCAGTGAACCTCAGCCCCATGCGCGACGAGCAAGCACACGTCAGCAGCATTGTGGTGGTCATGAGCGATATCACCGATGCCGCTTCCCTGCAGGCCAAGCTGATGCACGCCGAAAAGATGGCCGCCGTGGGACAACTGGTCTCCGGCGTAGCCCATGAAGTGAACAACCCGCTTACCGCAATCCTCGGGTTTGCCGACCTTATGATGGAAAATCAGGAATTGCCGGAAAGCGCGCGCAAGGACTTGCGCGTAATTCTGCAGGAGGCCCACCGCACCAAGCAGATCGTACAGAACCTGCTGAGCTTTGCGCGTCAGATGCCGCCGCAGCGCAAACCGGTGCAGTTGAACGCGATTTTGAAGCGCACCATTCAACTGCGCGCCTATGATTTCCACAGCCGCGGCGTCGCCGTCACCGAGCAATATGACGAGGCCCTGCCTTTTGTGATCGGAGACTCGCAACAATTGCAGCAGGTTTTCCTCAATATTCTGAATAACGCCTACGATGCAGTGCGCGAATCGGTGCCCGGCCCGCGCATCGAAATTTCCACCCGCCGCAGCAATGACTTCGTAGAAGTCTCGTTTTGCGATAACGGCCACGGCATCAGCTATCCTGAGCGCATCTTCGATCCCTTTTTCACCACCAAAGAAATCGGTGAGGGTACTGGTCTCGGCCTGAGCATTTGTTACGGCATCGTCAAAGAACATGGCGGCGAGATCGTCTGCTCCAACAACCTGGACCGCGCCGGCGCAACATTTACTGTGCGATTTCCGTCCGTCAGCGAATTTGCTTCGCTTTCGGCCGTAGCTGGAGTTACCCAACCATGAGTACACTTGCAGCAAAATCTCTACATCTGCCTATCCTGCTCATCGAAGATGAGCCTGCAGTCATGAGCTACGTGCGCGCCGTTCTCGAGCGCAGTGGCTATGCAGTGGTCTGCAGCGAATCTGGCGCGGAAGGCTTGCGCATGCTCGAGTCGGGGGACTTCCTGGGAGTGGTGTCCGATATGCGCACCCCCGGAGGGGTCAACGGCGCTGATGTTTACGCCTGGATCTCGCGCAACCGGCCCGAACTGGCTTCGCGGCTGGTGTTCATTACCGGCGATATCGCCAACGAGGACACCGCCGCCACCTTGCAGCGCACCGGCGCCCCGTGCGTGGAAAAGCCTTTCGGAGTTCAGCAGTTTATTGCAGTAGTGCAGCAGACCATGGGGAAACCGGCGTGACCTCTCATCTCGGAATTCGTTTCCTGGTGGTGGATGACGAGGCCAGCATTCGGCGCCTCTGCATGACCGTCGCCGAAACTATGGGCTTCACTTGCATGGAAGCCGCCACCGGAGAAGCTGCCCTCGCGCTGCTTGAGGAACAACCCGCGCACATTATTTTGACCGACCTGGTCATGCCGCGCATGTCTGGCCTGGAATTCCTAGAGCAGGTCAAGAAGGCCCACCCTCGCTGTGAAGTCGCGGTAATGACCGGTCACGGCTCGGTAGAAACCGCGGTCCAAGCCATGAAGCTTGGCGCCTATGACTACATCGCCAAACCCTTCTCTCCGCTTGAAGAGTTACGGCTGTTCCTGCGCCGCATGGCAGAGAAAATTGAGCTGGTAGAAGAAAACCAATTCCTCCGCGAGCGCATGGACACCGAAACTGGACTGCACGGCATCGTCGGCTCCGCCCCCAAAATCCAGGACGTACTGCGCATGATTGCGCGTTTGAAAGATACCCGCACTCCGGTGCTGATCATGGGCGAGAGCGGTACGGGCAAGGAACTGGTGGCGCGCGCCATTCATTTCCGTGGCACTTTTGCCGGCCGCCCCTTCGTGGCTGTGGATTGCGGTGCTCTGGTTCCCACCCTCATTGAGAGTGAACTCTTTGGACACGAAAGAGGCTCTTTCACCGGCGCGGTGCGCTCCAAGCCCGGGCTTTTTCAGACCGCACACGGCGGCACTATCTTCCTCGATGAAATTGGCGAGTTGCCGCAGGAGATGCAGGCCAAGCTCCTGCGCGTGTTGCAGGAAAAAGAGGTACGCCCAGTCGGCAGCAATCACAAAACCAAGGTGGATGTGCGTGTCATCGCGGCCACCAATCGTGATCTCGAAACTGAATACCGGGCTGGCCGGTTCCGCAAAGACCTGTACTTCCGCTTGAATGTCGTAACCGTGCAGTTGCCATCGCTGCGCGAGCGCCGCTCTGATATCCCCATGCTCGTTCACTGGTTTCTCGACCGCCACGCCAAGGGCTCCTCTATCCAGGTAACCAGCGCCGCCATGAAGGCGCTGCTGCAATACGACTGGCCGGGTAACGTTCGCGAACTGGAGAATTCCATCGAGCGCGCCACCGCTCTCGGGGACGGCAAATTGATAGATGTCGCAGATCTGCCACCTGCGGTCATTGCCCTTGCACCTTCTCCGGGCTCGGATGGCGGCATGAGCACCCAGAGTTCGCTGACCTCAACCGATCTAGAGGACATTGAGCGCGCCACCATCCAGCGGGTTTTTCAGCAGGTGAACGGCGATAAAGTCATGGCTGGCAAGATGCTTGGAATCAGTCGCGCCACCCTTTATCGCAAACTCAAGCGCTACAACATCGGTTCCCGGCCCGAGCCACCGCCGGCAAGCCACCAGCTTCAGTAGCTGAGATTCGGTTTCATTGTGAGACATGGCCGCGTTTCGTTGCTTTTGGTGAGACCCTCACCCTCTGTGAATTCAACTACTTAGCGGTCCCAAGTTGTGGCCTTGATCGTGCTCCCGAGAATCGTACACCAAACTTTGTGCGCCTCTGCAGTTTCATGGCGTCTCTCCGGCGCAAGAAGTTGGTAACAAGGATTGGAAGTATGACCGTCCCGAGTCGAAGCAGTTCCGCCGCCTGGGAAAATCTGCGTAGCCTTTACCCGGTCTACGCCGCTTTGGCCCGCGATTCCGTGATTGAGGTGCAGACCTGCCCGGAACTGGAGGAAGCCCTCGGCGTCCCTTCCTCCGAGTCCGTCGCCCAAGCTGAAAACTGGTTCACCACAATAGACGATCGCATTCACCCCCATCAACTGCGGCAGTTTCTCCAGAATTCAGGGCCATTGGAGGGAGACGTTCTGCAGCAGCTTCTGATTCACCATCTGAGCAAGAAGCAGCATACCGAGCTTGATCGGGACAAGGTTGATTTCCTGCTGGTTCAGATCTTCTCGCAGCGCGCTGCGTCCGATATCAGCGATTCCGACCTCAACTTCGAAACCGTGGCTCAACTCCTGGAACCGGTACTCGGCACGGTTGAAGGCAGCCAGCCGGAATGGCTTGCGCCCTTGAATGAGTTGCTCTCCGACGCCCATCGCGCCAGCAATCTCAACTCACTGTTTACAACCCGGGTCATCGAGCGCGGTCGAGAGTTCAAGCACTCCTGTCGAGAAAGGTTTTTTGAGCCGGCTGCGCTGGCTGCCTTTGCGCGTTTCGGTTTCCTCATCCGCCGCAGATTCTTCCGCCTGATGCACCAGGACCTGAACGCAATTCTCGACGGCCTCCGCGACCTGGAATCGCGCGGCGTCACCACCCTCGATTGCCGCAAGGCGCAGTTCGCCGCCGAGGAACCTATCGCCCGTCTCCGTATGATTTGCCAATCCTGGAAGGTGATGTTCCACGCCGAATACTCCTCGGGCCAGCCGCTTTGCATTCTTGTGGACTTGCGCACCGCCGTAGAAGCCGCGCTCACGCAAGGCCCCAAGCCAGCCGGAACACAATCGCAACTGAAGTCAAGGGCAGCAGTCGCAACGGCAGACCCTACCCCAGCGAGTGGCAGCGCACAGGAATTCGAAGTCGCCGACGCTCCGTCAACTTGGCGTGGAGATGCCGCAGGCTAGAAGTGGTTATCCAGTTGGTTTGTAAAAGGGCACGACTCTAGTCGTTCCGATCGCGCGTAAATGAACTTGGGCTTTAGCCCCTCGGGCTAGTGAACGTTAACCGGGAGTAATTGCAGTGGACCGTCCGAACGTCATCATCATCTCCGACGAAACCGAATTCTCCAGCGCCATCACCGCCCGCTGGCTGGCAGAGCGAAATGTTCCCGCCCTCTCGGTAAAGGGAAGCGATTCCTGCAGTCAGCTGCAAAAAGAGGATTTCGATCTGGCGGTCGTGGGCGGCTTCCAGCCTGAATTGCTCGGACCGGTGCTCGAATCTGTGCGCACTGCCGGCAAACCGGTGATCCACGTTTCCCGATTGAACGGCCACTCCCCCAAATTGCCTGGCGTGGTCTCCTTGCCCGAGATTCTTGCGTGGCCCGAATTACTGGTTACAGTTGCCACCCAGATTCTAGAACGCGAACGTGCCGCCGCTGACCTTTCTCGTGTGCTGGAGTCGAACACCCGGCTTGAACATCAGGCCGCCCTCGGACGTTACATGCTCGAAGTCCGCCACAACCTGAACAACGCCCTGACTTCGGTCCTCGGCAACTCCGAACTGATGCTGCTGGATCCCGAAGCCCTTTCCCCCACCCTGCGCCCCCAGGTAGAAACCATCCGCAATATGACCATGCGCATGAACGAAATCATGCAGCGCTTCTCCTCCCTTGAAAAAGAAATGCAGTTGGTGGATCAACAAACCTGGAAGAAATCCGCTAAGGGCGCCAGAGCAGGCGCGTAGGTTAATCACGCAAACAAAAACTCCTTCGTCCGCAACTCCTTAATCCTATCCCGCAACTTCGCCGCCTTCTCAAATTCAAATCGTTTCGCTGTCTCGCGCATCTCTACCTCCATCTTTGCAATATACGCATCCAGTTCTTCTTGGCCTTTGAAGTCCGGAATCCCCTCGGCCTCCGAGCTGGCGAAATCCGCGTAGTCGGCTTCGACGACGCGCACTAGAGACATGTCCAGCGGCCGCACAATCGATTCCGGCGTGATCCCATTCTCCACGTTATAAGCTTCCTGAATCGCGCGCCGGCGGTCAGTTTCATTCATCGCCTTGGTCATCGAGTCCGTCATGCGGTCCGCGTAGAGCACAGCGCGTCCATTCAAATTTCGCGCACAGCGGCCAATGGTCTGAATCAGCGACCCGCTCGACCGCAAAAACCCCTCTTTATCCGCATCGAGAATCGCCACCAGCGAAACCTCTGGCAGATCAAGCCCTTCGCGCAGCAAATTGATGCCAATCAGTACATCGAACTCGCCCTTGCGCAGATCGCGCAGAATTTTCACCCGCTCCAGCGTCTCAATCTCCGAATGCATGTAGCGGCACTTCACTCCGACTTCGCTGTAATACTCGGCCAGGTCCTCAGCCATGCGCTTGGTCAGAGTCGTTACCAACACGCGCTCCCCACGCTGCACCCGCCCCCGAATTTCATGCAGCAGATCGTCAATCTGCCCTTTTACCGGACGAATTTCCACCGGAGGATCCACCAACCCGGTCGGCCGGATGATCTGCTCCACCACCACCCCGCCGGATTTCGTCAGCTCATACGGCCCCGGCGTCGCGGACACATAAACAATCTGATTGGTTCGGTGCTCGAACTCCTCGAACATCAGCGGACGATTGTCCAGCGCGGACGGCAGCCGGAACCCATACTCGACCAGGGTATTCTTCCGCGAGCGGTCACCGTGATACATGCCGTGCAACTGTGGCACCGTCTGGTGCGACTCGTCGATAAACAGAAGAAAATCCCGTGGAAAATAATCCAGCAGGGTCGGCGGAGGTTCGCCGGGCATGCGTCCGGTAAAATGGCGCGAATAATTTTCAATGCCGTGGCAATAGCCCATGGCTTTGATCATTTCCAGGTCATACATGGTCCGCTGATGCACCCGCTGCGCCTCGACCACACGCCCCTGCTTTTCCAGTTCCGCCTCCCACCACGTCAATTCTTCTTTAATCGAATCGACAGCCCGGGATCGCGTCTCCGGCTTCATCACGTAATGCGTCTTCGGATAAATCGGCAGCCGCATATACTTCTGCTTCACCGTGCCAAACAGCGGATCAATCTGCGAGAGCGATTCAATCTCATCTCCCCAAAGCTCGACGCGGTAGGCCATGTCGTCGTAAGTCGGAAAGATTTCGATCACGTCTCCACGCACACGAAAAGTTCCGCGCCGAAAATCGCCATCCGTGCGCTCATACAAAATTTCCACCAGCTTGCGCGTGATGTCTTCGCGCTTGATCTTCTGCCCCTTTTCCAGGAACAACAACATGCCGTAATACGCTTCAGGAGATCCCAAGCCGTAAATACAGCTCACCGAAGCCACAATCAAACAATCGCGCCGTTCAAACAAAGAGCGCGTGGCCGAAAGCCGCAGCTTGTCCAGTTCATCGTTGATGGTTGATTCTTTTTCTATATAGAGGTCGGCGGCAGGGACGTAGGCTTCCGGCTGGTAGTAGTCGTAATACGAAACGAAGTACTCAACCGCATTGTGAGGAAAAAAACTCTTGAACTCATGATAAAGCTGCGCCGCCAGCGTCTTGTTATGAGCCATGACCAGCGCCGGCCGGTTAGACTGCGCGATTACCTTGGCCATGGTGTAGGTCTTGCCCGACCCGGTCACGCCGAGCAGCACCTGATGCTGCTCGCGGTCGAATATCCCGCGCATCAGGGCCTCAATCGCGGTGCCCTGGTCGCCCTTCGGCCTGTAGTCACTGACGAGTCGGAAATCCATGCAGGAAGTCTCCCAGACGAGCGCAGCGCGCTCGCCCCCCTCACAGAAAACAATTCTAGCGAGAGGCAATCTTCCTAATTATATCGGGGGCCCGGCAAAGCAGAGGTCGTCGGGAAGTGAAAAACGGCTAGTGCGGCAGCCTGAAGTTGACCGTAATTTGCGTCTCAATCTCCACTGGTTCGCCGTTCAGCAGGTAGGGACGATACTTCCACTGCCGGACGGCCTCGACCGCCGACTTAGCCAGCATTAGGTCGCCACTGAGCACCTGCACGCCGGTCACCCCGCCGGCTTTGTTGATCCTAGCCATCAACTCCACGGTGCCTTCCTTGCGCAACTGTAGAGCCATCGCCGTGTAAACCGGCGCTATTTTCCTAACCACCAGCCCCTGGGATACGCCTTGCGAAAGCCGCAATGAGCCGGGAGCCGGTTTCGGAACCGGAGCGTCCGTCGAAACAAGGTTGGCTAGCGCCGCATCCGAATTGTTCGCGGCGGGCGGGAGAGAAGGCGGCATGGGCTGCTGCGCTTGCTTCGTAGCCACCGCGCTGCCCGGCTTTATGTGCACTACAATCGGCTGTGGCTTCGACGCTGAGCCGCTCTTCTGGTCCGTGTTCGTGGGTAATTCCTGCACCCGAATGTTATCAGGCGCGGTTCGAGCCGATGCCGTCGTAGTGGGCAAAGAGCTTGGAACCGTGGTCAGTTCGGGGGAAACAACTGGCGACGCTGCCGCCGAGGTATTCTCCGGCTCCGCCGGTGACTGAGCCGCGGGTGCGGAAACGGAACCCGGCTCCCGCCCGTCCACCGCTTGCTTTGTCGTCTGCACTGCAGCCGGGTTATGTAGATACTGCTGCGGTTGCAGCTTCCGCCAAGCCACGTAACCACCAGCGCCAAGCATGAGTAGTACGGCAACTGTCTTGACCAATCTCTTGCCCACGCCGGAGCCCGAACCGTGCATCTCCAAAGCAGCGAATGTCGGCACCGGAACGGAGGACACCGGAAAATGCTCTGTCGCGCCGCTTTCCTTGATGATCGGCTCTTGGGTGACCATTGGCGAGGCGCCGGCAAGTTTCAGCTCCGTAGGCTTGGCCAGAGCCGGAGCTGCCGCAGCCACGTGGCCGCCTGTGCTGGCGGCAATCGGTTGCGCCTCCCCCCGCGATCTCGGAGCCCACAACGCCTCGGCGACAGGCGCGGACTTGCCATCTGTCGAGCTAGGCATGGATTCCAGCAGCGCCGCCTCGCTCGGCTCCGGCACCGGCATGGTCTCCTGGTCAAGCTCAAGCGCTGCAAACGGAACTGCTGGAGCATGCGCGAGTGGAACCGCCGGGCTCATCCTAGCCGGACTCACCGCCGAAAAAGTTGCCGGCTCTTTAACAAGCGGCTTTGCAGGTATCACCGCTGACAGAGAAGGAACGCCGAGAGATTTCGCCACGGTCGCCGCGGCAGCAGTTACCAGTTTTGCTTCATTCTTTCGCAGCAGTCCTCGCGCCACCCGCAACGTGCTTTTTGATTGCTCGATATTGATCGGCTTGGTCAGCACCAGATTCGCACCGATGCGGAACGCTTTGGCTACTCCTGCCTGTCCTTCCACCACCGCAACCGAAAGCGAACTGTGATTCAAGCTGGAGTTGCGGGCGCTTTTGAAAAGTAAGGAAGCATCCTGCTCGTTCTGGCAGTCCACAACCAGCGCGTCGAAATGCTCATCGGTCAACTTCTTGACTGAGGCAAATGGCTCATTCGAAAGCTCCACCGTAAACTCAAGCTCGGTGAGCACCTGGGTCACCATGCGGGCGGTCTTCTCATCGGGGCAGAAAAGCAGGGATTTGTAGCTCATGATCGCATGGTAGGTACACTGGTGTGTACCGGCAAGTTACTGATGTAATTGCACCAACGGGCATGAATGACAAGAACGGCCAGGCAAAATTCGCGCATCTCGCTGTGGCTGAAACTCGTCTGGACAGTCTGGATCTTTATCTGGGCGCCGCTCTACTGGAAGCACTACGGCGCGCAAAATTTTCTCTATCTCTGCGACTTGGGGAATCTTTTGATCGGGATCGGCCTCTGGCTGGAGAGCCGGTTGATTCTCTCCTGGCAGGCGGTGGGACTTCTTGTATTCCAGACCCTTTACGCAGTCGATTTGATCGCGGCGTTTGTGCTCGGAACCCATCCCATCGGCGGCACCGAATACATGTTCGATCCCACGATCCCGCTCGCGATTCGCCTGCTCGGCCTATATCACTTGGCCGTTCCCCTGCTTTTGCTGTGGGCAGTGAGGCGATTAGGCTACGATCAAAACGCGTTGATGTATCAAATCTTCACCACTTGCGTCGTCGTGCCCATCAATTACTTCTGGCGTCCCCAATACAATGTGAACTTCGCCCGCGGAATTGGCCACGAGCAGCACTTGATGCCGGGATGGCTTTATCTTTTGGCATATTTAGTGCTTGCGCCGCTGCTGGTGTACTGGCCAACGCATTGCGCGCTGCAGTGGGGGAGTCAGAGGCGGCCCTTCAGTCATTGAGCTCCAGCTTCGAGCGGGCATGTAAGCATCGCAGATTAACGCTTCCACCCCTTCTTCTGCTTCCCGCTCGCGCTGTTGGTCAGCGGCCATCTCCGAGTACGATTCTGTCGTGGAGCTGGGTTCGTTAGCGTTGTCCATTTCGCCTCTCAAATCCTCTTTTGTCGATGATGCGATGGGCGGCAAAGTCGAATCGCTTCAAACCGTGATGTACTCAGTGGTTGCACTCGGTGCGGGAATCGCATCGCCGCGCTGGCGCATGCCTTCCAGGTGAAATTCAATCGCCTCCCGCATATTGTTCAATGTTCCGGGTGGAATGTCCAGTGACGGATGTCCGGCCACAGTTACCGTCCCCGGCTTCGAGGGGTGATGAAACTGCCGATGGCTGCCTTTCGTACGGACTAGCCGCCAGCCATCGTTCCAGGACCTTAATGACATCGCGAACCTTCATGCCACCTCAACGTTCTTCAATGCTCAACTCACGAGATATCAGTCGTGCGGCAATGGCGTCAAAAGCTTCTTGTCTCAGCAATAGCTGATCGTCAGAAAGCTCGAACATTTCCTTCCACACTCCAGCAATTATGGATGCGAACTCTTCTTTCGCGACCTTGCCCCCGGATGCTTGATGCTCGGCCGCCCCCCTCGATCAGCAATCATTTCTGCCTCGGATTCGTATTCATCATTCGGAGCGGCACTCGATAGAAGTCCCTCAATGTCCTCAAACCTCAAGAGTTCGTTGATCAAATCAAGGCGACTATCCATAACAAGCCCTAATTCCTCAGCGTCTTCCCCGTTTTCAACGTGAACTGAATCCTCTCCTGCGTCTTCTTCTCCCCGCACAGTGACTTGAACGCCTCCCGCTCCAAATCCAGAACATATTGCTCGCTCACCGGAGTCCCCGGCGTCACGTTCCCGCCGCACAGCACTTCAGCCACTTTCGTCCCGATTTTCACTTCGTGGTCACTGATGTACTCCCCTTGCCGCATCAGGTGAATCCCCAGCCTCAGCGTGGCCAGAACATTTTCGCCCGGAGCCGGAATGTCCATCCGCATCTGCGGAGGCTCATACCCCGCCCGAACCAACTCTAGCGCTCGCCCCTTTGAATCCGAAAGCACTCGGTCGCGATTCATGGTGATTCGATCGGATTCGCTCAGGAATCCCCAGCCGCGCGCTTCATGCGCAGAAGTCGAGACCTTCGCCATCGCAATGGTCTCAAACGCTTTCTTCATCGCTTCCATCATTTCGACTGATTCCCCGCGTCCCCCCGGACGAATCGTGCTCGCCGAATCAACCGCCCGCAGCAACATCTCCTTGCATCCGCCTCCTCCGGGCAACAGACCGACGCCCACTTCCACCAATCCCATATACAGTTCGGCATGCGGCTGCAGCGATGCGGCATGCATGGACATTTCAACCCCGCCGCCGAGCGTCATCCCAAACGGCGCAATCACCACCGGCTTCGGAGAAAACTTGATTGCCTGCGTCATCCCTTGAAACGCACGAACGGCCAGATCAACTTCATCCCACTCTTCTTCCTGTGCGCTCATCAGCAGCAGCATGAGATTTGCGCCGACCGAAAAGTTCGCCGCGTCGTTGGTGATCACAACGGCTTCAAAGTTGTCACCCGCGCCGCCCGGTTTCAGCGCTTGCGAGATGAACTGGACAATGTCCCCTCCCAACGTGTTCATCTTCGAGTGAAATTCGATGCAGCCCACCCCATCGCCCAAATCCACCAACGACGCCCCGGAATTCTTCTTCACCACGCCGTTCGACTTTTTTGCGACCGCGACCGACCAAACTCCGGGCGCAACCTCGACCGATTTGTAGCTGCCGCTAGCCACATCGAAATAAGCCCGTCCCGAGGGCGACTGTGCATCGTCTTCGTACCACGACTTCTTCCGGAATACGTCCACAGATCAGACAGCGCCGTCCACAGAAATTGCTCCTCTTTATTTTTTCCTGAACTGTTTTTTCCTGAACCCGCAATCAGACTCTTCAACCTCGTGCCCGTGTCCTCGATGTTCTTCGTCATTTCGAGCGAAGCAAACTTGGCCTTCTGCCGTGGGCGGTATTCGAGCGTCTTCCAATCCAGCCCCAGCCGCTCGTCATCCCCCGCGCCTTTCACCTTTTTGTAAAAGCCGCCGCCAGTCTTATCGCCCAACCACTTGCGCTCCAGCATTTGTTTGAAGAAATCCGGCAGCTTCAGGTCATCACGCTCATCGCGCACGCTCTCGGTCATGTTGCGGACAACATGCCCCAAAATATCCAGCCCGACCATATCCAGGGTCCGAAACGTCGCCGAGCGCGGCCATCCCACGGCCTGTCCAGTCAGCGCGTCCACTTCTTCAATGGAGAGGTCCAGTTCTTGCATCAGCCGCATCACATTGAGGACGGAAAACGTCCCGATGCGATTGGCGATGAAGTTTGGCGTGTCTTTCGCGAACACCACGCCCTTGCCCAGATGCGCGTCCGCGAATTTCGCCAACACTTCCATCAGCGCCGGATCGGCGTCCGCAGTCGGAATAATTTCCAGCAGACGCATATAACGCGGCGGATTAAAAAAATGCGTTCCGAACCAGCAACGCCGAAAGTCTTCCGGAAATCCTTCCGCGATCTTGGCCACCGGCAGCCCGCTGGTGTTGGTTGTCACAATCGTCCCCGGCTTGCGCATCGCATCTACTTTTTTCAGCAGCGCCCGCTTGATCTCCAGATCTTCGACTACCGCCTCGATAATCCAGTCCACCTCCGCCACTCGCTTGAGATCATCTTCAAAATTGCCCGTAGTCACCAGCGACGAAAGTGAAGCGTCAAAAAATGCCGCCGGCTTGGACTTACGCGCCGCGTCCAGCCCTCCGGCCGCGATCTTATTGCGCCCGCTTCCCGACGCCCCGGCCGGAACTATGTCGAGAAGAAAACAAGGCACTCCGGCATTTGCCAGGTGCGCGGCGACCCGCGCCCCCATTGTTCCCGCGCCTAAAACAGCAACTTTATGAATCGACTTCATGGAATGACTCCATTTTCTTGGGAATTATTGTAGACGCGATTGATCCATCAGCTTCCTCCGCGAAATCCGCGCCCCCGCCCTACGCAATCAGCTTGGCCAACGCAAACGCCGCCGCCGCCGCCACTCCCCCAATCACCATCGTCTGAAGAGCGCTTCTCCACGCCCGCTCTCCCGTATAGCGCCCCTTGATGTATCCAAAAACTCCGAGCGCCGCCAGCGTGACCATCGCCGAAAACATCAGCCCTCGGGTTGCGCTGGAAAGAATCACATACGGCGAAAGCGGAATCATCCCTCCCACAACATAAGCTCCCGCAATCGTTCCCGCGCTGGTCACTGCGCGCTTGGGGTCCTGCTCCTCCAGGCCCAGCTCGAACCGCATCATAAAATCCACCCAGGCATCCGGATGCTGGCTCAACGCCTCCGATACCCTCAAGCTTTCCTCCGCCGGCAACCCGTAATTCTGAAACACACGGCTGACTTCAGCCTTCTCCTCTTCGGGAATCTCTTGGATCTCGCGGTACTCGCGCGCCTTTTCCTGCTCGTAATGTTCCGCATCGCCGCGCGCCGCCAAATATCCGCCCAGCCCCATCGCAATCGATCCCGCGGCAATCTCAGCCAGTCCGCCAATGACGATGAACCGCGTATTCGCGATTGCTCCCGACAGCCCCGCCGCTAGCGCGAACGGCACCGTCAACCCGTCCGACATGCCAATGACCATGTCGCGCACGAAATTACTGGAAGTAAAATGCCTCTCAACATGAACCTTGCGCGACATTACTGTGCCTCCTGTGTATGCGACTCCAGATATTTCCGCGCCAGCCGGATCACTTCGCGCTCCCCACGATAAGTCAGGCTTCGTTTAGCATCATCGAGCGGAATCCAGAACGCTCGCTTGACTTCGATCCGCATCGCCGGCGCGATCTCATCAATGGTCCCTGAATCGTACCGCAGCAAATAGAAACTCACGATCTTGAATACACGTTGCCCGTCGCCCCAGGTGCGAACGTAAACATATTTAATGTCGGTGAGTTTCACTAGCGCGGTCCCGCTGACTCCAGTTTCCTCGCGAACTTCTCGCAGCGCAGCCTCCTCCGGGGTCTCGCCCGGGTCGAGCAAGCCTTTAGGTAACGCCAGTACCTGTTTGTGACGTTTTTTGTCACTTCGGGCTGCGCTTTTACCCTTACCTTCCTCCCACTGCGGCTCGATCACCGCCAACTCCCAGCCCTCTGCTGCAGGCTGCACCACTACCCCACCCGAAGAGATTTCTCGAAGCATTGCCTTCAAGTTATCAGTAACAAAGGAGTTCGTCATCTCAGGTAACGAATCAAGAAACCTCCGTAATGGATTGTAGGAGCGTGTTCCAGTATCCGCGGCATCTTACTTGCTGTAAGGGTTATTGGCGCTGGAGGCCGGGCAGTCATGGCCATCAAGGGCTTGAAAAAAATCGTGCGGTCGGTGCGTGACTTCGGCCTCGGGATCGCCGGCGTCCCGGCGCTTGCCAGCCCCGCAAAAATTCCTTCCATCGGTCTCGCGCTGGGCGGAGGTTTCGCCCGCGGCATCGCCCATATCGGCGTACTGAAAGTTCTCGAAGAAGCAGACATTCCGGTAAGATTCATCGCCGGGACAAGCGTTGGCGCGTTGATCGGAGCCGCCTACTGCAGCGGAGTCAGTACGGAGGAACTGGAGCAGGTCGCTGCCCGCGTTCGCTTCCGCGATCTTGCCCGCTGGACCCTTTCCCGTTACGGGTTCGCCAGCAATCTGCGCATGCTGAGTTTCTTGAATAAGCTGCTGAAGGTCAAAACTTTCGAAGAATTGCGCATCCCCATGGCGGTAACCGCAACCGACTTCGCGTCTGGAGAGGGCGTAGTCTTCCGCTCCGGACCGCTGGCCGATCCCGTGCGCGCCAGCTGCGCCTATCCAGGAGTTTTTCTCCCCGTCACTGTCGATGGCCGGCTACTGGTGGATGGCATGCTCGCACATTCCCTGCCCACGAAACCGGTGCGTGAAATGGGCGCTGACCGGGTCATCGCAGTCGGCCTGAAGAGCAATTGGGCCAACGGCAGCCTAGGCCCGAAACACGTATTCGACGTGATCGGACAATGCTTCGCAATTGCACAGAACATAGGTTGCGCGCAGGCCAGGCAATGCGCTGATCTGGTAATCGAGCCCGATGTCAGCGGCTACCGCTACGACGATTTCGAGCACAGTGCCGAATTAGTCCTGCTCGGCGAAACCGCGACTCGCTCTGCCCTTCCCGAAATCCGCAAATGGATCGAGCCCGCGATTGCGCCCACTCCGGTGGTGGCTAAAGCGCCGCGGGTAACCACTGTACTCAAGCCCGTCAGTCCCGAATAGCCTGCCTTAATCGCGTTCGCCGCGACCCGTCGCCGGCACCGTGATGGGACGCATTTCAGCGTTTGAGCACAAGAAACGGATAGCACCACAACTCCGGATGCGTGCACAATCCTTGTGAACGGCGCAGAACTCATTCCCAAGGAGCAATCTGGTGAACCCAATTCGCATCATCGCAATCCCTACGGCGTCGGTCGAGAAAGTACGTGTCACCGGCAAATCACCCGGCTATGGGCACCCCGCGAACACCGAAATCGCCGTTGGATACGGGCCATGCAGGCATTGTCTTCGCACCTTCAATCTAGGTGAAGACAAACGCACGTTGTTTACCTACGATCCGTTTCATGGCCTCGAAAACATACCTCTGCCGGGTCCAATCTTTATCCACGCTGGAAGTTGCGCGCGTTATTTAGAGCACGGCGGTTATCCGGAGCAGATGAAGCGATATCCCACCACGCTGGCAGCCTATGCGAAAGGCCGCCGTCTAATCGCCGAAGTACAGGTTGACGATAGAACTCAAATTACTTGTCTCCTGATGTCGCTTACATTCACGTTCGCGACGGAGCCGCGGGATGCTGTGACTTTCGAGTGGAGCGCATGCTGTGAAAACCGCAGGGCGGAGGACCGCCCTGCGGTTCGTTCCCTCGAGGTGTCGCGGTGGTCAGCGACACACTGCTGTTCTACCTAGTGGTGCGGCTTATCCTCGCGGCCATTGCCCTGAGAAGACTGTCGCTCGGGGCGAGGCGCACTCTCGCGGGGACGAGCATTCTCCTGCCGAGGCGGATTAGAACGCGGCGCGGGATTGCCACGCTCTCGAACGGGAGCAGCGTTGCGCTCTTGTGCTCCTCTGCGGTTGATTCCCTGCGCCGCGATTCCCTTCGCTCCGATTCGCGACTGAACGATTCTCCGGGCGATAAGGTCCTCCCGCAGAACGCGCCGGCACCGCCCCGCGGCCGCTGAATTCCCCTGGCCGCGCCGTGGCTGCCACCGGCGGCCGTCCACGATTCACCGATGCCAGCAATTCGCGGTTGTTTGCGGCAGAGCGCTCATGTTGCAACTGCGCGCCGCTCGGCTCGAAATGACGCTCATGCGCCGCCGTCTCTTCAAAACGGCCTGGCCGGGCATTAATTCCGCGGCGACCGCCGTTATAGCTGACGCGATTCTCGGTTCTGTTGTTAATGACCGTCTTGTTATAGATGTGAACATTGGTGATGGTTACGTTGTTCACCGAGCGGTTGTAATAGAACGTGCGGTCGCGCCAATACCCGCCCTCGTATCCGCTACCAAAGTAGCCAAAGCCGTAATTGACGCCGCCATAGAAGCCGATGTGCGGGCCCCAGTATCCGACGTGCCAGATATAGAAGCCCTCATTCCATCCCCAATAACCAGGGGTCCAAAGCAGGCCCGGCTCTGGAGCCAGCACCCACGTGCCCGGCACCCAGTAGTATCCATCCGGGCCGTAAGCCCAGTAACCAGGCGTCCATAGATAACCGTCGCCGGGACAAGCCGGCTGCACATACACCGGCAGCACCGGTGGCGCGAATGCGACCGAAACCACTACGCCCGCAAAGGATGAAGCCGGAATCATTACCATCAGCAGAACCGCGAGTGCAGTCCACCTTACGATGCTTGTTATTTTCATGAAATCTCCTCTCGCCCAAAATGCAGGTTCTGAAGGGTCGTGTGTATAAACCCGAATTCAGAGACGATGTTCTGCGGCGCGCAGCGTGCTGATTCTACATCGCTTCTGATGCGTGAATTCCGCGGTGTGTTTATCGAAGGATTACCTTAGTTCAGGTACGGGCAAGCGGTGCGGTGTCCGTGGATATCTTCCCACCCAAGCAGGAAACTCCAGTCTCCCTCCGGGGGCAGAAACTCCAGGCTTCCCTCTAATGGTGGCGCCCCGTGGTTATTTGCTGCCACCGGCAACTCACCTCCTGCTACTTCACCAATCCCCGTTGTGCAATTCCAATATTATCGCGTGTGCTGTTTTTCACCACATACATCATCTCGTCGGCCTGGCGAATGATGTCGTGCGGGGTCTTGGCGTCGTGCGGATAGGTCGCGAGTCCCATGGACGCACGCACGTTTAAGTTCAGTCCTTCCTCTTTGCAGAAGGCGCTGGCACGCAGGCTGTCGCGCAGCCGCCGGGCCACCACCAGCGCGGAATCTTTCTCCGTCTGCGGCAGCAGGACGACAAATTCGTCTTGACCAGGTAGCCAATCTCCGCCAACAGCTTGCTACCGATTAAATGCCCATGGGTGTCGTTGACCTGCTTGAAGTGATCTAGGTCAATGAACAATACAGAAAATTCATATCCAAATCGGGCTGAGCGATACACCTCAGTCTCCAGCGTCTTATACAGATGCCGCGCGTTGTACAGTCCAGTGCAATCGTCAGTGATGGTCAACTCCTGGATTTTTTCCACGGAGCGCGCATTCTCAATCGCAATCGCGGCGTAGTCGCACAGCGCCTGCAGGAAAAACGCCTCTTCGGCGCCGAAGTGCACCATGTCCACGTTCACCAGTTGGATCACGCCCTGCACTCGCAACTTGGACTTCAGCGGCACGCAAATAATGGATTGCGTCTCCCATTGCGTCACTTGATCAATGCGTTTCGCGAAACGCTGGTCCGCGCTCACATCGGGCACAATCAACTTCTCGCCGTACTTGGCCACGTGGCCGGCGATCCCTTCGCCAATTTTCAGCCGGACATTCTTCAGCGCCTCTGCCGCCGTGCCCACTGCAATCGCAAAATAGAGTTCGTTCTTGGACTCATCCACCATTAGCAGGGACCAGGTATCTGGACGGAAATATTCCGCCATTTTTTCCAGGATCGTTTGCAGGATGGAATCGAGATCGAGCGAAGACGTCAGGGCCTTGGCCACATCGTGGAAGATGTTGAGTTCCTGCGTTTGGCGGGCAGTCTCTGCACCTGCGGCGTGCGACATCTCAGGGTCCTTTTGCTGGCAGCGGTTTTCAGATTATATGCAGCCCGGAAACCAGGAGCAATGAACCATGGTAACGGAATGGGGCCATAAGCCTGCGCCATAAAGCCAAGATCGCTACCTCCGTACCCTATTGCAACCATTCGCCTTGAGTCACGCACCGCCTAACCCGCGTAACCCGCATCCCGCTGTCCGGACTCGCTACCGGGGTAAAATCCGTTGCGCCTGCCGGGGTTCTTTGGTAGCTTCTAAGAGACCGCAAAACGTTCATTCTGTGACCATTGCGTCCTGAACCGAATTCTGATACCCCCGGCGTTGCTGCGGCTTTTCGAGAAGGAGAAACTGAATTGTCATCCCGAAACCGATATCTTTTTACGTCTGAATCCGTGACCGAGGGTCATCCCGACAAGATCGCCGACCAAATTTCCGACGCCGTCCTCGATGCCTGCCTTGCCGAAGACCAGTTTAGCCGCGTCGCTTGCGAAACCCTGACTGCCACCGGCCTGGTCGTCATCGCCGGTGAAATTACCACCAAGGCTTACGTGGACTTTCAGGCCCTGGTCCGCGGCACCATTTCCTCCATCGGCTACAACAACGCCCTATACGGATTCGATTCCAACACCTGTGCCGTCATCTCCAGCATCAACAAACAGTCCGGCGACATCGCCATGGGCGTAGACACCGGCGGCGCCGGCGACCAGGGAATGATGATGGGCTACGCGTGCACCGAGACGCCTGAGCTGATGCCCATGCCAATTGCACTGGCGCACAAGCTCACCATGCGCCTCTCCGACGTTCGCAAGCACGGCAAACTTTCCTACCTTCGTCCGGATGGCAAATCCCAGGTCACAGTTGAATACGACGCCAACAAGAAGCCTATCCGCGTGGACGCGGTCGTCATTTCCACGCAGCACGCGGAGAACGCCACCAACGATGAACTCCGCTCCGACATTTTGAAGCATGTCATCCAGTCTGTGATTCCGGCCGAACTGCTCGATGAAGACACGAAATACCACATCAATCCCACTGGGCGTTTCGTAATCGGCGGGCCCATGGGTGACACCGGCTTGACCGGCCGCAAGATCATCGTTGACACCTACGGCGGCATGGGACGTCACGGTGGCGGTGCTTTCAGCGGAAAAGATCCGACAAAGGTTGACCGCTCCGCAGCCTACGTCGCGCGTTACATCGCCAAAAACATTGTCGCCGCAGGACTCGCCGACCGCTGCGAAGTACAACTCGCCTACGCCATCGGCGTCGCCGACCCCGTGAGCGTTCTGGTCGAGACTTTCGGCACTCACAAAGTCGATCCCGAGATCATTCCCGACCTGGTGCGCTCGCATTTCAAGCTCACGCCCAAGGGCATCATTGATTCCCTGAACCTGCGCCGTCCGATCTATTGCAAGACCGCGGCCTACGGACACTTCGGCCGCAACGATCCCGACTTCACCTGGGAGGCGACCGACAAGGCCGCCCAACTAGCAAGTGACGCAGGCCTTCGCGAGCCCGTCGCAGCAGGAGTCAGAAAATAAGACCTTTTTACCGCCGAGCACGCCGAGATCGCTGAGATTTTAGAAATAGATTTTTGTCGGCGCACTCGGCGTTCTCGGCGGTTCAAGATTTTTCTAAAGCTTCCAACAGAGACAAAGTACAATCAGAAAAAGCAACGCCACAGGAGACGTATGTCAACCACTTCGACGCAAGTGCAGTGCGATATCAAAGGCATCGAGTTTGCCGATCTCGGCAAGAAGCGGATTGAATGGGCCAATCAGTCCATGAAGGTCCTGCAAATCATCCGCAAAGAATTCATCAAGAACCAGCCGCTGAAGGGCATGCGCATTGCCGCTTGCCTGCACGTCACCGCGGAAACCGCAAACCTGGCCATTTGCCTACGCGACGGCGGCGCCGACGTTGTCCTCTGCGCCTCGAATCCGCTTTCCACCCAGGACGACGTTGCCGCCAGCCTGGTCCGCGATAACGGCATTCCGGTTTTTGCCATCAAGGGCGAAGACAACGACACTTATTACAGCCACATCCTCGCCGCCCTCGACCACAAACCCCATCTCACCATGGACGACGGCGCCGACCTGGTCAGCATTCTGCACACCAAGCGTCAGGACGCGCTCGAAAGCGTAATCGGCGGCACTGAAGAAACCACCACCGGCGTGATCCGCCTCCGCGCCATGGCCAAAGAAGGCGTGCTGCAGTATCCCATCGTCGCCGTCAACGACGCCGACACCAAGCATCTGTTCGACAATCGCTACGGCACCGGTCAGTCCACTATTGACGGTATCATTCGCGCCACCAACTTCCTGCTCGCCGGATCCAAGTTCGTGATCGCCGGCTACGGATGGTGCGGCCGCGGCCTAGCCAGCCGTGCCCGTGGCAACGGCGCCGAAGTCATCATCACCGAAATTGATCCGACAAAAGCGCTCGAAGCCGTCATGGACGGATTCCGCGTGATGTCCATGCCCGAAGCCGCCAAGATCGGCGACGTTTTCTGCACCGTCACCGGCAACAAAAACGTTCTCGACAAAGAGCACTTCGAGGTCATGAAAGACGGCGCGATCATTTCCAATTCCGGCCACTTCAACGTGGAGATAGATATCCCCGCGCTCGAAAGCCTGTCATCGTCGAAGCGCACCACGCGCACTTCTGTCGAAGAATATTCGCTGCGCGACGGCCGCAAGATCAACCTGCTCGGCGAAGGCCGCCTCATCAACCTGGCCGCCGCCGAAGGCCATCCCCCCTCCGTCATGGACATGAGCTTCGCCGACCAGGCGCTCTCGGTGGACTACATGGTGAAGAACCACGCCACGCTGGAGAAGAAGGTCTATCGCGTCCCCGAAGAACTCGACAAGCGCGTTGCCCGCCTGAAGCTGGAATCCGTGGGCATCAAGATCGATCGCCTCACTCCAGAGCAGGAAGAGTATCTGGCGGGATGGAGCGAGGGAACGTAGTCTTGTGTAGCGCGGACGCCCTCGTCCGCGATTTAGCAATCAGCTTTCAGCAGCAGCTAGAAAGGGCGGCACAAGCCGCCCTTTCTTACTCCCCCTCACATTGTCATTCCGAGCGGAGTGGGATGATTCGCAAAGCGAATCATCCCGCGAAGTCGAGGAACCGACTGTTTGCGTGCACGCGGCAAAACGCTTCACCGAGCGAAGGACTGCGCGGGTGCCCCGTCCTTGTCTCTCCGTTCTCGAAGGGAGACAAAGCCGGGGCCTTTCGAAAATGCTAATTCAGCTCAAGCCGATTTTTTCGGCAAGCTGAACTCGATCACGCGCCCGCGTTCATCCCGTGCACTCCGCCGTTCGTCCTTGCGAAAGTTTTTCGGGATGTAAAATTCAATCACCTTTGCCATGTCCATTCTCCCCTTTGCCCCAACTCGCCCCCTCTATATTCTAGAAACACTGGGGCAGAAAAAAAGTCGTAAGGCGGGTTCCCGGTACACTCACGCCAGCGGGTTTAGCCAGCGCAGCCCCGGAAAGCGTGCAAAGTCGCGGTCGGTGGTATGAAGCACCCCGCCAAATTCCGTGGTCAGGGCGGCCAGGCTCGCATCGCTGACCAAAGGCCCTGGAGCCTGGCCCTCAACCATCATCCGGCGAAACAGCGCCCAGTGATCCTCTCCCGGCGCCAGCAACCGGACATTCGGCTGCTCCAGCCAGCGGTCCACCACTTGCACGGCTTCCGCGACCGTAAACCGTTCACCGGGCAATCGAGGATTGGTCATAATTCGCAGAAATGCAGAAATGGTTTGCCACGGCAATCCCACCGGTTCGGCTGCCGAGAACACATCCTCAATCCAGGCGCGGGCCTTGGTATGGTGAGCGGACGCGCTGTCGTAGGCATACAGCAGAAGGTTCGCGTCGAGAACAATCACCGGTGCGCCGGGCCTTCGACCGCGTCCAACAATTGCTCGATATTGTCATACGCGAGTCCGGAAGGCAGTCCCAACTTTCGTGGAGTGACCACAAACGCCTTGCGTGGCGGTCGCTTGGCGGCCATCAACCCCAGGCGCAAAAAATAATTGACCACCTGTTTGAATGAAGCGCCAGACTTCCGGCTCTCTTTGTCCAAAAGGCGAGCAACATCCTCATCTAATGACAGAGTAGTTCTCACATCACGATGATATATATTGAAGCATCATGATGTCAACCGTTGGCAACTTGAGCCAACGCAGTGTGCCGGGGGTGTTCCACACTCTAGAATCAACCTTATTGACACGTTTTAATAGACGGTATAAAGGAAGGCCGTTGTTCTGTGCTGCCGAGGCCGGAGGTTAACGGCCCGGGGCAAGGAGGCGGTATGCGGCAAAAGCTGGCATTCGTGGCTTGGCTGGCAGCAATGACGGTTCTTTCACCGGTGATCTCGCAGGCGCAGATGCAAGTCTACGGCTCGTGGCATTGCGGCAATGATTTTTGCACCTGGGCCAGCGTGCGCGACATGATGGATTTCGACTTCAAGAACCATTGGCTGATTGATCGCGGCGATGGCTCAGGACTGGCCTCAGTGAATCTGGTGAACTTGAGTTTTGTGCAGCCGATGAAGCTGTTGAACAAAACCAATGATTCCGGAGACGTGAACGGCGTTCCAGTCGGAATGAATGCGGCGGTGGTGAACTATTTTCAGAGCCACAATGTCCGCGTGATGCTTTCTATCGGCGGAATCACCTACACCACGTTCTGGGACCGGGCGCTGTCTTCGAATCCAACCCAATTAGGTTTGAACGCGGCGGCGTTGGCACAAAGTCTGGGCGTGGGGATTGAGATTGACTACGAGAACAGTTCCAGTCCGAACCTGACGGGGCTGCAGGCATTCGTGAACGCCTACCGCTCGCAGATTCCGTACGATGCGACCGGAGCTAATCCGGCGGCACGACTAACGATTGATCTGGGCGCTGGCGATCAGTATCTGACGAATCTTTCGCGTTACGCTACGGCGAACTGGCTGAATGATTCCTCCCCGGTACTCGATTATGCCAATGCCATGGTGCCTAACAAGCAGCCGACCAGCGCTTCCGCAGCAGAGAGCAACTGGCAGCAGCACATCACCGGAAAAGCGAACTATGCGCCGCCGGTCCCGCCGCTGGCTCCGAATCGGCTGACCGGCAGCCTGTACATTGTGACCGGGAAAAATCCCGCGCCCGAATGCAACAACTTCAGCTCGTCGCTCGAGAACAGCACCGGCAATTATGTTTTGACGGTGCCACCTGCGGGTGCCGGCACCACCAACGGCATGCTCGGTTTTATGTTTTGGGCGGCGGAGTGCCAGGGGACGCATTCGATCTGCACGACTCCGCCGAATACGTGTGAGGCTGGGGTGGGGACGGGCGCGAAGACATATAGTATTCCGCTTCCCATGCCGGCATTGCGGCAGCAGTAGTTGCTTAGATCCTCTTAAAACCCGGGGGCAGTGCGAGCTGCTCCCTTTTCTTCTTTGCGTCCTCTCCGCATTCACGCTCTTCCTCTTGGCATTCAAGTTTTCCACCGGTTTCGCCGATCTTTCTTATGCCAGGGCTGGAAGGTCAATGAAAATCTTACTTGTCGATGACAGCCGGTTTCTTCGCATAGCCAATGAGCGGGCTCTGGGGAAAGCCGATTATACCGTCATTGCTGCCGCCGATGGCAAAGAGGGCCTGAGGCTGGCGCAGGAACGAAAGCCGGATCTGGTGGATTAGACATGCTTTTGCCCAAACTCTCTGGGCCCGAGGTGCTGCGGGCTTTGCGCAAGGACGCGGAGACGGCGTCCATCCCGGTGATGGTTCTGACCAGCCTCCCGCAAAGCAATGAGCAAAAGCTGATCGGTGAAGGCGCGACCTCATATTTCGCAAAATCTGAATTGATGTTGGACAAGGGCACCGGCCTGTTTGTACGAGCGGTTGTGAAAATGCTGGTTAAAGCCAAGGCCGCAACTCCCGGCTGTTGAATCCTTCCAACTGCTCCGCCGGAAAAAGCTGCGCTGTGATGCCCCAACTCTCGCCTGATTTTGGGTGCTGATTTTGGGTGCTGATTTTGTGTGATAGATTTTGAGTGTCCGCTATGTAGGACCCGCCATGCAGGAAAAAGACCTCGCCTCCTGGGCACTCGATACTGCCGCGCAACGCGACGCCACCTATGCAGACGTTCGCGTCGTGAGTGATCGCAGCCGCGCGCTGGCCACAAAAAACGGCAAGATCGGCAATGCGTCGGATTCGCAATCGCAGGGCTTCAGCGTTCGTGTCATCGTGAACGGCGCGTGGGGATTTGCGGCGTCGGCGAATATGAGTCGCAATTCGGTCGAGGCGACGGCTGCGCGCGCGGTTGATATTGCGAAGGCATCCGCGAAGGTGAAGCAGAGTGAGGTGAGGCTGGTCCCGGAGAAGGCGGTCACCGCAGACTGGACTACGCCTTACAAGGTTGATCCTTTCACCATTTCGGTGGAGCAGAACCTGGCCCTGCTGGAGAAGATTGACGCGGAGTTGCGTTCGGTGGCGGGAGTGACGCTGGCCGAAACCAATATGAATTTTCGGCGCGCGGAGCAGTGGTTCTTCTCCTCGGAGGGATCGAACATTCATCAGACAAAGCACGTGACCGGCGCCGGTTATGTTGCCCACGCATTCGCGGGAAGCGAAATCCAGAAACGTTCCTATCCGAACTCATTCGGGGGGCAGTGGCAGAACAAGGGCTACGAGCTGGTTGACGACCTCAAGTTGCTGGAGAACGCCCGCCGGATCGGCGAAGAAGCGGTCGCGCTGCACAGCGCGGAGCAGTGTCCCGAGGGAGTGTTTGACATTATTTTAGACAGTTCGCAACTGGGCTTGCAGATTCACGAATCGGTAGGTCATCCGATTGAGCTTGACCGCGTGCTAGGGATGGAAGCGAATTTCGCGGGCACTTCGTTTTTGACTTTGGACAAGCTGCGCACTTTGCAGTACGGCAGTGAATTGGTGAATGTGGTGGCTGATGCGCGGCAGGAACATGGCCCGGGCCTGGGCACTTTTGCTTTTGATGACGAAGGCGTTCCAGCGCAATGCACCCCGATCATCAGCAATGGCCTGTTTACCGGATATCTGAGCTCGCGCGAAACGGCTCCGACGATAGGATTGGAGCGTTCCGGCGGAACCTTGCGCGCCGAGGGCTGGAACCGCCTACCCATCATTCGTATGACCAACATCAGCATTCTGCCGGGTGACAAACCGCTGACGCTTGAACAGCTAATTTCGTCCACCGACCACGGCATTCTGTTCCAAACCAACCGATCGTGGTCGATTGACGACAAGCGCTACAACTTCCAGTTCGGCACCGAAATCGGCTGGGAGATCAAGAGCGGCAAGCGCGCACGCATGCTCAAGAACCCGTCGTATTCAGGATTCACCGTTGGATTCTGGAACTCGATGGATGCGATTTGTTCACGTGATGAGTGGACGCTTTGGGGAACGCCGAACTGCGGAAAGGGACAACCGCAGCAGGTTATGGGAACGGGGCATGGCGCGAGTCCGGCGAGGTTTCGCGGAGTAAAGGTGGGGAGTGCGTATAAGGGGACGTAGCCGCCGGTGCTTTTAGTTCTTTGAATGCTGACTCAAGACCAAGCCGCTGACATCTTTGCCCGCATCCGGAAATACTCTACTGCGGATGAGGTGGAGTGTCTGTTTTATGGAGGACATTCTGCGCTCACACGGTTCGCCAATAACACCATTCATCAGAACGTTGCCGAGGAGAATTTCGGAGTCTCTGTGCGGACGTCTTTTGGCGGGCGCACGGCGCGCGCGACTACTAATGCGTTTGACGATGAAAGCCTGAAGAACGTAGTGCAGGCTTCCGAGGGTCTGGCCAGAGTGCAGCAGGAAGATCCAGATTTGTTGCCAGTGCCAGAACCGGCGGCCGAGGGTCCCGTTCGACTTCGCTCAGGGCAGGTCCGCCCCACGCAGGCGATGCTCACGCGACACTTCGCGGAGACAGCAGCGCTCACTCCGGCGGCGCGTGCCCACGCCGTGGGGAAGATCGTCTCTATCGCGCTGAACCAGAGGCTCACGGCTGCAGGTATTTTCTCCAGTTCTGAAACCGTGGAAGGCGTCTTCAATTCCTGCGGATTGAGCGACTGGCATTCACAAACCTCCGGCGAGATTTCCATCACCATGCTGGCGGCGGATTCTTCGGGATGGCAAAAGGCGAACTCGCCGAATGTGGCGAAGCTCGATCCGGCAGCCTTGGCGGAGACAGCTGCGGGCAAAGCGGCGAAGTCCGCGTCCCCCCGCGAGATTGCGGCTGCAAAGTACACCGTGATTCTTGAGCCTTCCGCGGTGCTCGACATGGTGGGATTCGCTTTCTTTGATTTTGGCGGGCTGGCGATTCTTGACCAGCGGTCGTTTCTCAGCAATCGCATCGGCACGCGCTTATTCGGCGAGAACATTACCATCTGGGACGACGTGGCGCATCCTCTGCAATCTGGCGCCCCGTTCGATGGCGAGGGACTTCGGCGCAAGCGAATTAAGTTGGTCGAGAACGGCATTGTCCAAGGTTTGGTGTATGCGCGCGCCAGTGCCGAGAAGATGAAGAAGTCGGAATACACCGGAAAAGTTGGCCCCATCGAAGCCACCGGACACGGCTTTCCGATTCCCAACGAGATGGGCGAAGCGCCGATGAATATTGTCTTCGAACCCACCTCCGAACCAAAGACTGTAGCCCAAATGATCGCTTCAACCGAGCGCGGGATTCTGGTCACCAGGCTGTGGTACATCCGCGAAGTCGATCCCTACGAGAAAATTCTGACGGGGATGACCCGTGACGGGACGTTCTTAGTTGAAAACGGTAAGGTGGTCTGCGGACTCAGGAATTTCCGCTTCAATCAAAGCCTGATTGAGATGCTGTCGAAGGTTGAGCAGATGAGCACGCCGGTGCGCACCAGCGGAGAAGAAGCGTTCGACATGGTTGTACCCGCCATGAAAGTGACGGACTTCAACTTTACCGAAGTCACTAAATTTTGAAATAAGCACATGGCATTTGGAGATGGCGACCGCGGACCCGTGCCGGCCAATCGGACGGGGTCGTGCTGAGTTGAAGATGCGCCGCGTACCTTCACGCGCAAGCTGTCGAGGTGCACGCTATTTCGAAACCCAAAGGGCGTCGCCGTCTCAATTTGTGATCGCGCACAAAAAAGCTGCGCAGTCCGCCAAACCTCAAGCGGGACGTGGATTTAAGGCCCACATGAGGCTCCCAAGAAGTGGGTCGCACTGCCCTTTGTCCGACAACCCCGCCGTGAGTATCCACATCGAAGAATCGGCCTATTTGCCAGCCAAATCGGACGTTAGTTCAGTGGAGAATAGACGTTAGTTCTGTGGAGAATAAATGTTCTGGAAACACACATTGCGTCTCAGCGCCATCTGCACCTTCCTAGTGGCAAGCTCGTCGGCTCAGACCGGGCTTAACAAGGTTAATCACATTATTGTCTTAGCGCAGGAGAATCGCTCGTTTGACAATTACTTCGGCCAGTTGCGGCAATACTGGGCACAAAACGCCTATGCCGACCAATCACTCGATGGATTGCCGCAATTCAATCCAACCTCTGGCATTGCGCCGCTCTACGGCCCGCCGCCGACGGACCCCGGTTGCGATCCCGCGCTTCCTCCTCCGAGCCGTTGCACGGTGAATGCAAACAGTCCCAAGATCGCGTCTTTCGAGTTAATGACCGAATGTACGGAGAACACCAGTCCCTCGTGGAACGAAGCGCATAACCAGTGGGATATCTACGACCCGACAGGCCTGAAGCCAGCCAAACTCAATGGTTTCGTCCGGGCGGCCGCGAATGACGCCAGACTCAAGCAACCGCCGCCCTATTACGATACCAATGGCGTGCGCGCCATGGGCTATTACACGGGGAAAGACCTGAACTACTACTACTTCATGGCGTCAAACTTCGCCACTTCAGACCGTTGGTTCCACCCCCTGATGTCGCGGACCCATCCCAACCGCGAATACCTCTATGCTGCAACTTCGCAGGGAGATGTGTATCCGGTAGGAACTGATGCCGCCGACGGCGCGCGACTCACTGCTAAGCCGATCTTGCAGGCACTCCAGAATGCCGGGATCAGCTGGAAGATTTACGTCAATCCAAGCCATACATCCTGCACCGGGCCGCCGTACAGCGCTTCGTGCCTGCTGAATCTCAGTTACATCAAATATTTCACCTGGGGACAAACCATACCCACAAGCTTTCCGCAGAAGATCGCGCCCATCTCGCAGTATTTCACCGATTTGAAGAATGGAACCTTGCCACAGGTCGCATTTATAGAACCCGCCAGTGGCGCGGGTCTCGACGAACACGCTTCTGATTCCGATCAGTACCCGATCAATGCGCAGCGCGGCGCCCAATATGTTTCGACGCTCATCAATGCCTTGATGACTAGTTCTTCCTGGAAAAGTTCCGTCTTCATTCTGACGTACGACGAATCGGGCGGTCTCTACGACCATATCTCTCCAGTCCCGACTGTGAGTCCAGATGGCCTCAAGCCGAAAGACTTACAGACAGGTGACATCTGTAACTCGACCACTTACCCGTCAGGCCCCACGTGCGATTTCGTGTACACGGGTTATCGCGTCCCACTAATCGTCGTCTCGCCATTCACAATAAGGCACTATGTCTCGCACACTGTGGCTGACCTCACAGCCATCTTGAAGCTGATAGAGACTCGCTTCGGACTCCCCAGCCTGACCACTCGCGATGCGCATCAGATGAACATGACCGAGTTCTTCGACTTCACGAACTCCCCCTGGCTGACACCGCCCACGCCACCTGCGCAGGTCACTAGCGGGATGTGTTATCTGAACAGTCTGCCGTAAGTGAAGGGATGTGGTCCCACAGGGGTTTTATGGATATTGCTTCGCACAACGCGATGACACGGGCTGTTTCGCCTTCGAGCTAATTACCTCTTTCCCTCAGTAACACTCATCACATCGCCAGCGGTACTGACCATAGCTGAGTGCTGCGTTGGTGAGTGCCGACTACCTCTACCCGCAAGTCCATGTACCACAAGCCTTTATACCTCAAAGGCCAATGACTTCGGTAACTTTCGCGCGTGGAATGTGCAGTGTAATCTGCGCATGATGTCCAACGAATCTGTCAATTCTGCTGGGGCTGCTAAAGTCGCGCGGTCGCGTTATGCCGACGTGCAGGGTGCGGCGCGTTTCCCGGTCAAGCTGCCAATCCATATCAAATCGCAATCCGGAGATACCGACACCGAGAGCGAAAACATATCCGCCAACGGAGTGCTGTTTCACTACGACGTGGACATGCCGGTTGGCTCGACGGTGGACTTCACGATCTCGCTTCCTGCGGAAGTTGTGGGAGCGGAAGCGGACGTACAAGTGGAATGCCGGGGACGAGTGGTCCGCAGCCGCGAGCAAGATGGGCGCCGTGGGGTGGGCGTGGTGATCGACGAATATCGTTTTGAGCGCCGCTAAGCGGCCACGAAGAAGATCAAGAGCAACGGCGTCGGACAAGAGTGTCCGACCCACACGATAAACCGATGGCAAGCGCTGGTTTGAGCACGGGAGAAGTGACGGTGGCCCCTCCGGAGATGGAGACTAGGGAACAGTTCATTCGTGTGATTGTGGCCGACTCGCAAGCTATCTTTCGCGCCGGGCTGCGCAAGATCTTTGCCGTGGAAGACGACATCCGGGTGGTTGGGCAGGCAGAGACGCTGGCCCAGGCAGTGGCGGCGGCGCAAAAATTCGCCGCTGAGATTCTGATTTTTGAAGCCGCGCTGGCTGAGAATCCCGCCGAAGCCGTGCAAGACATCCTGAAACAGGCCCGCGACCTGCGTGTGGTCGCCGTCACGGAGACTCCGGACCAGGAGCTTACGCTGGAATTGTTTCGGCGAGGCGCGCACGCGGTGGTTTCCCGCGAGATTGATTCCGAACTTTTCGTCGAGTGTCTGCGCAAAGTCTCAAAAGGCGAACCCTGGCTGGAACCTCATGCCGTGCAGTGGGTGCTGGAGGCATATCGCACTCATGGCGGACGTTCGCCGTTGGCGCGTACGAAAGTCCAACTCACGCCCAAAGAGGCGCTCATCGTTTCCGGTGTCACCCAGGGAATGAAGAACAAAGAAATTGCGATTCGGGTGGGAACTACCGAGCAGGTGGTGAAGAACTATCTGCGCAAAGTTTATGACAAGCTGGGCGTGGCCGACCGGCTCGAACTCGCGCTCTACTGCCTGAACAATCGTGTGCTGCAGGACGCAAAAGTAGCTGACCCGGCCAGTCAGTCGAGACGGGAACTGGCGAAAGACCAGAGCGAATCATCTGGCACTCCGGAAACTGCCGAGCCGCCCAAGAAATTCTCCTAATCAGGACGCTCGGTCCGCAATCGCGTGCCTTCTGTTGCATCTCAAAGTTGCGATCGCGGCCCTGTACCCATAGAATCGAAGGCAGCAGATTCTACCTGCGTTTGTTGCTCCTAGCCTAGCTTCCCGATTAGCGCCGGAGAGATGGCCGAGTGGCTGAAGGCGCACGCTTGGAAAGCGTGTTTACTCGAAAGGGTAACGTGGGTTCGAATCCCACTCTCTCCGCCAGTTTCTTCTTTAATATAAATAACTTACACGTTCCTCCAGGGGGCACTAGGGGGCAATAAGCCAGCAGGTGCGCCCAGTTCGGTTGGTCTTGCCAAGACCGAGCGGATGATTCTGCTGTGCGCTTGGCGCTTCTGATCGGTCATCGCTTGCGTGTAAATGTTCATGGTGGTGCGGATGTCAGCGTGGCGCAAAAGCTCCTGCTGTACCTTGAGGTCCTCGCCGTTGGCGTGTAATAAGGACGAAAAAGTATGCCGGAAGGTGTGCCAGCCGATGCCAGAGCCGATTCCTGCTTTGCGGCCTAACGGTTCAATTCTCCGCTGCTGGATACCCCAACCGCGATAGGGCCATCCCCCATTTTGCAATGGACTGGCAAAGGTCGTCAGAATTGAGACACAAGACGGTACTCGACTGGTTGAATACGTGGGGAAACTCAGCACCGCGAACCTTCAACAGCAGCAGCCCTTCACTGTTCCCGCCTCGCCTTAGTACAGATTGTCTTCCTTAAATCTACACTTGGGAGGGGTGGATCGAGTTCCATCCGACCAACGAGCGCAAGCCAATGTTGCGCACGGAGCAAGAGACATCACAGCCCAATCGAACGGCCATCGAGTATTGGGCATCCGGTCTCGAGCCAATATATCTCGAGGGAGCATTCGCCCGCGCGAACGGTCGGTTGCCTGTAGTTGCGGCAACGGCAACAGCGCCTCAGTTGCATTGCATCCGTGCAAATCCGTGGCAAGCTAACGATTGCCTAGCAATAAACATCCAACTACCCAATGCATGTAACACATGTAAAGCAGACAGAAAGTCCCACCGAAGTCCGTAAAACCCGAATACTCACGCTGATGGTGGTTGTCAGCAACGTTATCGGAAATGTGATGTTGAGTCTGGGCATGCATCACGTGGGCAGAATTGTGTCCGCCTCTCCCGCAGATTACATCCGTGCGTTTGCCGATCCGTGGACGGTTGCCGGTGTGTGCATCCTGGTGATCTGGATGGCCAGCGATCTCGCACTGTTGAGCGCAGCCGATTTGAGTTTCGTGCTGCCGGTCACGGCCAGCGCCTACGTTCTGATCGCTATCGCCGGTCACTTCATCTTGCACGACCGCATTTCCTTGGCGCGGTGGATTGGCATTGCGCTCATTACGCTGGGTGTCATTCTGGCCGAAGAAACTCCAGCCCGGACCAGCGAAGGTCCTCCCGAACATGCGCTATGAAGTGGATCCTGGTGGGAATCATCGCGATCTGCAACACGATTGGCGACGTGCTGAATACTGCCGGCATGAAGCGCCAGGGAGAAGTCGAAAATCTCAGCCTACGGACTTTCATTCACATGTGGGGCCGGATATTCCGCAATCCGTTGGTGTTGGGAGGACTCGGTTCCCTCGCTGTGTCCTTTTTTGCGCTGCTGTCACTCCTCTCAATTGCCAATGTGAGCTTTGCCGTGCCCGCCACCGCGATCAGCTACTTGCTGGAAACACTTCTCGCCAAATATGTGCTGAAGGAGGACGTCAGGTTGCGGCGGTGGTCAGCAGCGATCCTGGTTGCCGGCGGAGTAGCGCTGCTGCAGTGGTGATGCGAAGCTCCGAACAGGAAACGCACGTGAGTTGAGCTGATCCCGCCTTCGCCTCCATTCTTCAGTCCCAACAAGACTAATCCCGCTGCCACCAGCAAAGTCGCAGCAGTCTTGCCAACCAGAGCTAACCCGGAAAAATTCTCACGCAGCCAGCATGGGCGGAGTTTCGTAACGCCGTATGCTCCGACGAAGATGATGACATACCGCAGTCCAGTGATTGCATCCACAATGGCTGGGCTCGTCAAACTAATGGCATAAAACGTCAGAAACGATCCCACGCCGGAGATGAAGCGATTTACAAAGTACCAGAACCGGCTTCGCAACTACGCTGCTGCCGGCAGCATGGCTTGACTGCTATTGCGCAGGGGTTCGTAAACATCTCCGCTCACCCAGAGTCGATGCACCAAGACCGCCAGCTTTCGAGCCACTGCGATAACGGCTCGTTTCTTTCCATTCTTCTTGGGTTTCGGAAGGGGAGTGGCTTTCCCTTGACGGTAAAATACGGCTGCAGCACTGGCTTCCCTCGCTCCCCCGTAACTTCCAGCAAGCCTCGGTCTCGCATCGAGAGCACATTGAAGCTGGCAAGGGACCCATCTGCCGCACTTATTGCCGGCAGAGCGACCCATTCGTTGCCGGTGGGCAGCACATCGTCCGGTTTCAGGGAAAGCGGAGTGCGGCGAGGCATGTCGGCCGCCTGAAGAAGGTTTATGGGTGGACAGAAAATGCCAACCGCCAAAAGAGCGCAACCAAGTGAGCGGTTACGGCTGAACCAAGCAACCAGAGAGCGACGTCCGGGGAATGTCTGTTTCAACGTGTCCTCCTGAATAATATCCGGTGGCGAATTCCTCACCGTAATCTCGAAAATCTTTAGCTGGAAGCAACCGATACACTTTGCGCACTCAAACTCAGGAAGGCCGAGGGCTCGGAGCGAAGGTATTGGAGCTCTTGCCATTGGCAATTTCCAGAATCGCCAGGCTGCTGGGAGCAAGATCGAGCTCAAATTTTCCGCGCTTCCATCGCACAATCTCGGGATCCGGAAGCCGATGCTGCGGGTTGACTCGGCTGACGTATATCCGTGCGCCGGGTTTTATTCCCTTTAGATCAAGCATCGTGATCAAAGTCTGACCTCTGACTCTGACGCTTATTTATTCTCGGAGGCTTTATTTTCTAAATCAGTTTGGAAGCCGATTCGGTCGAGAGCCGGCTTGATTTCCGCGTTCGACATAAAAAGCTTCCAAATGAGGCCCGACCGGTGGTTCTCAATCATCACAACAATGGGAGCCTGATTAAGTCCCATGTAGACATCCTCAAACCAGTCCTCTGAAAGATTGAAGCCGTCCCGAAAACCGTACGTCCCCCACAGCTTCTCACCAAGATCTCGATAAAAATGTTTCAAGGCTTTCATTGATTCAACGGGGGTGTACGGAAACGAAGCGAGCGCCGCCGTGCAGGTGATCGTTCCATTGTCATCTCGCGGCAAGGCGCGCCCTCCTGCCGCATTGATGCCGGCGGAACGCCCCCACGAATCATCCCCGTAGCCGACATACTTTCCCGGGTTAGCGACAGCGTAAGCGTGGCTGATCAGCGCGATGTTGCGATTATTCTTGAAATAGTTTGTGTAAGCATCCTTCTTGTCGCGAGGGTCAAAGCCGAGAAATGAGTAGTGGGTAAAGAAAAGATCTGCTCCGCTTCCCTCTCCGACATCGAGTTTTATGCCGTAATAGCTATTTCCGTTGACGTAGTGATCGCCTTGGGTCGTCCGACTCCACCAGCGGCGATATTGGACCGCCCGTTCCGACTGTCCGGCCCAACCGCTGTGATACATCGTGGCCGGGACGGGATGAGTGGGCGACGCGATCGCCAGCAGATATACGATCATCGTCTCATTCCATCCGATCAGCGGGTGATTCAGGTAGAAAGCATATTCGGGGGACCAGTGCCAATATAGAAAATTGGAGCTGGTGTCGCTTCGGTACCAGTCCCATTCCACTGAGTTCCACAGCGAAGTTATAGTGTCTTGGATCTCTTGCTCTGCGGGTTTAGCCCGGATGAAATATTGCCGAGCCGCCAGAAGTCCCTGCATCAGGAATGCTGTTTCGACGAGATCGCCACCGTTGTCGTATTTCCCAAAACGTGAAATGACCCGGCCGCTTCTGCCGTCGAGGAAATGCGGGAATGCGCCATGGAATCGATCTGCCTTCGATAAGAAGCGGGTGATTTTCAGCATTCGCTCGACGCCTTGCTCACGGCTTATGAAAGCGCGCTCGATACCGACAAGCAGCGCCATGATTCCGTGGCCGGAAGCTCCCACCGCGACCAGGTTTTCATCACCCGGCAAGATTTCGATTGCCATGCCAGCGATCGGGTGCGCGCCATCCCAGTAGTATCTAAAACAGGCTTCTTGAACCATGGTGAGGAGTTCGTCATCGCTCATTGCGCGGGTCGCGGACTCCACTTCCGCAGAGAGAGGCGATTCGTTGTAGTTCACGTCGACGGAGCTAGTCTTATAGAAAGAGGTCTTGCCGCTTTCGCCGAGGAAATCCTCATAGCGAGTCGCACTCGCTTTCTGAATACCGACTGGTGTGTATTTGTTCCCGTCGAAAGATCGATATACCTTGTAATACCTTAAACCAGCATCGTTGCTGGGAGTCCAAGTCAAATCAATGTGCCTGTCATATCCTTTCGCATTAAGGCCCGAAGGTGGCGCTGGGCTTTTGTGGTTGTTCGCTGCCTCGTCGCCAATCGTGATCTCATCGACATAAATCGTGTGTGGTTTCCCGTCGTCGAGCCCTTGACGGATGGTGATTAGTGCAAGGCGACGCGGATCGAACTGCGACGCCCGCGTTTCCCTGACTTGTCCCACGAATGAATCGAATGGCAACTTCACTCTTATCCACGTGTGGGCGGGGAGCTTGTCGAGGTGACCGATGAGCCTGATGCTGGGAGTGCCTTCGTCATTTACGTCTTTCAAATAGATCAGGGGTGATTCATCTGTAGAAAGATCGGTTTCTGAGTAGCACCAGAAAAACAGTGAACCGCCTGAAAAGTCGGCGGTGCCATACCGGGCCTTGACCTTAAGACTGACAAGCCAGTCGCCGCCAGTCTGCGACTGCCATTTCAGGCGGAGAGAGTTGGGTGGACTCACATAATGCGTTTCATCAGTGGGAATCTTACTGCCGATTAGTTCCAGTTCACTGGGCGAAACGAAAAAACCATCACTATAGTAGAATGACCGGTAACTTAAGGTGTTGTCGAAAGCGGGGCGTTCGGACCCCCCGTGCGCTAGGGTTGCTACGGGCAACAAGAGCCAAGCCAGCAGGAGTTTACGTGCTCGCATCGTGGTACCCGCTTCTTGCAACCAGCCTGACGCCTGCATGGTATTCGATCAAGCTCCTCTCACCGCTCGAGCTTACAGACGACGAGCTATGGTCTTAACGCACCAGGGACAATGTCTCCGAAAATTTCCTACTCCCTCACATTCACCTGAACGAGGCTCTAGCACAACCTCTTCCGACCACAGTTCTGCGCCAGTTTCAGCCTCGCAAATACCGAAAATCGCTGTTTTCGATTATCATGGCTTGTGAAAATAGCGAGGAGAGCTATTTTCGGTTATGCGAACGGCGACATTTGTTGCTTTGTTGCCAACATCCGGGCGGATCCGCTGCGATAAGCAGTTCTAAGCTACACCCGAGTCGGCTAAGGGAAGGTGTGCCAAAAGACTGTCCGTAACCCGCTGCATTTGGCTTTGATTTTGCTGGCCTCGGTTCTGCGTCTCATGCAACGCCAAAATCCGCATCGTTTACGAATCGGGGTCACCCTGCGGGATCAAATATCACGCGCTTTTATCTAGCGTGATAGTCGTATGACGCATTGTCGATACTCTCTGCTCCGGGAAAAAGACGGCGAAACAGGTCCCGCTTCGCCCGGGCTGCGTGCTGCTGCGCACCCGAATCCAGCCTCCATGCTTATCGACAATCCCACTTGCGACCCACAGACCAAGACCAGTACCCTTCTCACCTTTTGTGGTGAAGAATGGCTCAAAAACTCTTCGCCGATTCTCCCGAGAAATACCCGGTCCGTTGTCGGCAATGAAAACACGGACGCCGCGCCTTGTCGGGTTTCCCCAATCCCGAGAAGCTAAAACGTGCAACTCGAGTGTTCCTTCCGGGGTCAAAGCTTCCAGCGCATTCCCCACAAGATTGGAGAAGACCTGGGTAATCTCGCTGGGAAAACCGCGTATCACGTCCTCCGAGTCGTATCTTCTCTCGACGACAATCTTGCCGGAGCGAATCGCTGGGCCGTAAAATTTCAGCACGCTATCGAGCACTTCGCAGATCTTGACATCCAATGGTGAAGTGGAGTTGCGGTAGAAGCCCAACATGCTCGTGGTTAGGTGCGCCACTCGTTCCAGCTCGGCAGACGCCGTGGCCAAATGTTGGCGCTCGGCTTCTCCCAGTCTGGTACTTTGGCCGAGCAGATACAACACACCAGTCAGCGTCTGCAGCGGATTGTTGATTTCGTGGCCAAAAGAAGCTGCCAGCCGTCCAGTAGCGGCCAACTTTTCTGTGGAGCGCAGTACCTCCTCAGTTCCTTTGCGATGCGTGAGATCAAAGAAGGTAACCACCGCCGCGATGATACGACCTTCCCGGTCTAGAATTGGGGCAGAGCTGACACTTAAGAAAACCGGGGTGCCGTCCCCGCGCACATACTCAATTTCTTCATCTGTGACCACCTCTCCTGTTGTGAGAGAACGTGCGAGCGGCCACTCTTCAGGTTTGAAGGGCTGCTTATTGAGTTGGAGAGCTCTATGTTCCTTAATAATGTTAGTGGCCTGAGGGAATGGCTGACGCAGGATCTCTTCTACGTGCTTGTTGGCGAGGAGTAGCGTTCCTGATGGAGCTTCGGCGATCATGACCCCACAGGGCATTTGCCGAAGCACTTCCTCTAATTTGGCCCGCTCCCCCGCCAGTTGATCGCGGGATTGTTTGACCTCCTGTAGGTTGTTTTTGAGATCATTTATGTCGACCAGCGTTAGGACGGCGCCTTCGATGGCGTCCTCCAGAGTCCTGTACGGCAGAATACGAAGCGAATACCAGTGCCCCTCCCGATCCTGAACCTCTCGCTCTTTGACAATTACGGTGTTGATCACCTCCAAAATCATGTGCTCCAGGTCGGGTACATCAATATTTGGCCTTATGTTGGTGATCGGCCGTCCCACGTCCGTCGGGAGGAAACCGAATCGCTGTCCCCCCCTGGGGGTGACACGCCGAATTCGCAGATCGCGTCCCAACATAACCATCGCAATATTGACGCTGCCGAGCAGATTAACCCAGTCAGTGTTAGCTTCCGTCAATTCGAAATTTCGATTGTGGAGTTCTTCGTTGACCGTGTGTAATTCTTCATTGGTCGACTCGAGCTCTTCTTTGGCAGTTTGCAGCTCCTCGTTTGTGCTCTGCAACTCTTCGTTGCTCGACAGAATCTCCTCATTTGCGGCTTGGAGTTCTTCGTTGTTGGCTTCTTTGTCCTCGACAATCGAGTGCAGATATCGCTTGGTAGCAGCGAGTTCCTGCTTCAAGTGGCTGCTTTGATTACTGCGTTTTTCCTTCCCTCCTTTGCCAAGTTTTACCTCTCCGGCCATGGTTTCCGCCAATTCAGCCTTACCCGCAGGTCTCGAATCCTCGAACATGATCAAGAAATGACGCCCGCTACCGGAAGTGACCTTGAAAGCGGTTATTTCAAGATTCACATCCTTGACTTTACCATCGCGTTCGATCTGTACATTTTCCTTTCGGACAGGAACTCCCTCCTTCTTTGCTGCGTTGATCGCAGCTTGCAGATCGAAAAGCAAGCCTTCTCGAGCCATCTTCAAAACGTTGAAGCTGGCTCTGCCGGGCGCGAGTTCAAGATAGAGGCCCACGTGTCCACGGGATTCGAGGACTTCCATGTCGTCATTAATCACCACGGCGACGGGAGCGTATTTCGTTAAGAGGATGCGATCGGCCTCTTTGTGTAAATCCAAGAGGTGCACACTACCCGCACGCTGAGGTGCTTCTGTGCCGCTCGCAACGTTTCCTGCTTCCATCGAGTACCGGCTAGCGACGAAGTCGAAGTGCTGCCCGGACGCGGTAGATTTTCGGCAATAGATCTTATGCTTCCTGTCCATCAACTCAAACAGATCCGAGGCCGTGCCAATGATGCCTTCCGCCCCCCCCAGCATCAGAAATCCTCTTGGCTTCATAGCATAATGAAAGATGGGCATGATCCTTTTCTGCAAAACCGGCGCGAGGTAGATCAAGACGTTACGGCAACTGATGACGTCGATCCGAGAAAAAGGCGGATCTTGGAGAAGGTTGTGCCTAGCGAAAACACAAATATCGCGGATCGCTTTATTAATTCGATAGCCACCTTCCACTTTGACAAAAAAGCGTCGCAGCCGTTCCGGCGAGACATCGGCCGCAATACTCTGTGGGTAGATCCCTGCGCGGGCTTTCTCAATGCTTCCCTGGCCGAGGTCCGTGCCGAAAAGCTGGATGGGAATATCGGCTCGTATATTTCGCAAGAACTCGAGCAGCACAATTGCTTGCGAGTAAGTCTCTTCGCCGGTTGAACAACCTGGCACCCAAATTCTGACGGGCTCCTCAGGTGATCTGTGCTTCAGAATGCCAGGAAACACCTCCGTTTTTAGCGCTTCAAAAGCATCGGGGTCGCGGAAGAAGCTGGTGACCTTAATGAGGATGTCCTCGTACAGGGCCTCCACTTCAGCCGGATGGTGTCGAAGAAACTGGACGTATCCTTTCAACTTCTCTACCTTTTGCATTGCCATGCGGCGTAGAATCCGCCGCTTGACAGTGGCGGGCTTGTAATCGGAAAAATCAACTCTGTTTGCCGTCCGAAGCAATTGAAGAATTTTCTTTAGTTGGGGATCGCCCTCGTGTACCAACTCGGCCGTTCTTGCGGGCGACGAAGGGGCCAGATACGGATGGGCGCGAATCCTCGCCAGCTCTCGGCCGATCGCGTCCGGGGAGAGAACGAAATCCACGCAGCCGGCCGCAATGGCGCTCTGTGGCATGCCATCAAACTTGGCCGATTTTTCATCCTGGGCGAAGGTAATGCCTCCCTCTGCCTTGATCGCTCCTAACCCCAAGGTACCGTCCGAAGCAGTCCCTGAGAGAATTACCCCAATCGCATTGCTCCTTTGGTCCTCCGCGAGCGAGCGTAAGAAACGATCGATGGGCATGTGATGGCCACGCGTCTCCGTACGGGGTGTTAACTGCAATATTCCCTGTGAGATGGTCATGTCCACATTGGGCGGAATAACATGCACGTGGTTAGGCTCCACTGGCGTGGCATCAGTTACTTGCCGGACAGGCATCTCAGTCGCCTTCGCAAGGAGCTCAGTCAGTGCGCTCTCGTGGCTCGGGTCCAGATGCTGAACAAGCACATACGCCATCTCTCTCCCCGACCCTAAGGCCTTGAGCAATTGTGTGAATGCCTCTAAGCCACCGGCGGAGGCACCGACACCGACGATAGGGAATAAGGCGCGTCTGGGCTGCCTCGGTTCCGGAAGTTGTTGGACAGGACGGGACTTCGCATTGGCCGGTCCGCGAGGATTCATTTCGGGGCTCCTGAGGAAGACCCGGTATCCAAGAAAATGCACATTCTGCCCTACATGTCCTCATTAGGGGTGGCACGCACCAGCGTATCCAATGAGATCATAGCGGGAGGTGTTTGCTGGCAAACGATTCTGGCTTCAGAGCCACCCGAGACTGAGTAACGGCTCTGACGGGTTTTCGCTTTTCGCCACGACTCAACACTTGCCGAACTGCTAGCAGCAAAAACTCTACTGGCTCTCCTTTGGTGACAAATTCGTCAACTAGTAGAAGCGCACTTTCTGGCAGTGACACGCAGCCGGAAAGCATGATAATGGGAATTCGCGGATTCGTCCGTTTCATTTCGGTAGCCACCAGTTCGCCGTCAATCCCCGGCATTTGATAGTCGAGAATCACCGCATCGATCGCATTTGACGCAAAAACCTCAAGTCCTTCGCGGCCGCTGCTGGCGGTCAAGATCTTGTAGCCGAAGTCTTCCAGGATTATTTTGCAAATGTTGAGGCTGCTCTGATTATCGTCGACACACAGGAGAGTTTTCTGCTGCCTGGCCATGTCAACTCCTTGCGCCGAGACCGAAACTCGGGCGCGTAGCCTTGCGACGCGTACCGCTTTCCGCATGGGGCCGAGAGCTGCACGGGACGCTTTCCTTCTACGCCCGCTGGCTTTTGAAGTCGAACAAAACATCCGCGACTTTTATTTGCCTTGTTTTCCACGACATGCACACCTTCTCCACAGCCCTATGACAAGAAACTGTGCAGTCGTTTCGATGGCTGTATTGTGAAACTGGCGTCGCGTTGATTTTTCGGGTCCTTCCGCCTCTTGAGTCCCGCTCACGACCCGCGCCGGGGCGCAATTCGGAATGTGCAAATTGTGGCAAAATGGCGGTCGCAAGCGGACTTCGCTGGTAGCAGTAGACGCGGCGGCGAGAGAGCGGGTGACTGTTCTCTGTCGCAACGGGCGATTGCACTCACAAACTTAGGCAGGAGCTAGTTCTCAGTCGCTGAAGTTGGGATCCACCGTAATTCCCAGGGCATCAAGCAGCCACTCGGGAACATAGAACCGGTTCCTGTTTTCTCGCACCAGCTGCGTAACTGAGCCGAATCCGCATACGTTGGCTTCGTGAGCCTCAACTTTCGAACTTGCATTTCGAACTCGGTAGCGCAAGCTGGGATGGGCGGAGCCGGCCGTCCCCAGTTCGGGTTTCCGCGTCTGCGACGCGTCGCTGGTGGGGCAAAGGGTTTCGCCATGGCACAGATGATACTCGGTTCCAAAGCTTTCGCAACCGCGCGGTTACAATCGTCCGGCCGATCACCGGCAGTGACAAGGCGGGAAGCCATCCCGCTCCCGCCTTCCATGCAGTCTAGAGGCGCGGGAAGTCACTCGGGAAGGTGACCACCTCCGAATCAAAGTCCTCAGAGACGCACTAACGGTTTGCCTTCGGATGGTTTTCACCTCAGTTGACGTCAGACGATTACACCAGTTGAGAATTGCTGGCGAATTGCGAGTAGAGTCGAGAACAGGCGCAGTGACTGTAGTCTCCCATCCCCGCAAACACTCCAGCACTGCCCGCAACAACTCTACGTCTGCGCTACCTTCAATCCGTACTCTCCCCTTCGCCAGTTCAATCTGTATGACGCTTGGCCCCTTCGGATGAATCGCAGTCGCAAGTCCGGAACCTGTCGCCACCATCGCCGTCGTCTCCGCACTCTCGGAAACCTTCACCGGCAACAGTCCCACCGGGCCCTGCACCTTTCCACCCAGCAATCCTCGCTGATACAGTCGGCGCCAATGAAACACCTGGTTCGCATTTACTCCATGCGCTCGCGCTACCCGCGCCACCGAAGATCCCGGGCCAGCGTCTCTTCCACCACCCGACGCCGCGCGGCGATACTCCGCCGTCGTCGCTTCGACTCCGGCACAACCGTTCCACTCGCCGAAACTGCGCCCACCACTTCCGCTCTGGAAGTCTCCATCTATCCCCTCGCGGACACGATTACACCTGTCCCGATTCCGAGGATCTCCTTCTTTCATTCCATTGTCCAGATGGTCCAGACCGTACGCTTACGAAAGTTCGACAAGATAGCATCCATCAGACTGGCACAACTTTCAACCATTTTCGACTGCGCCACGAGAGGTCTTCCGGCTGACTTCCTTGAGCCTCCCGGCACACAGCTCAACGACCTTTACCTGATCGTGCATTCGGTGCAGGGCTAAAGCCGGGTGCTTACTTCTTCCGGCGCGAGCGGAAGACCCTGGAGCTTTTGAAGGCAGGGGAATTCCGCGCCGAGGCCTGTCATCTTGGACTGGGACAAGAGCTGCCGGCAGACGCCTGCGTGGACATCTTCTTTCTCGCCGATCTAAACTTCATTTTGGAACGATGCGGGAACCGCGGCTACCGGGCTGTCCAGCTAGAGGCGGGCGCCATCGGCGGCAGGATGTACTTGGCTGCGTACGCCCAGCGCCTGGGTGCCACCGGGCTGACCTTTTTCGACGATGACATGACTAACTTCTTTTCGCCGCACGCGAAAGGCAAGAGTGCCATCTTCCTGCTCGCGATTGGCAAGCCGCTGAAACGCAACCCACAGTAGGGCCTCTTGGATTTATCCCCCAAGTTCCGCCAGACTTTGCTTCAAATCCCAGGACCGAGTTCCTTCGACGATGGGTAAGGGGCGCGCCGAGCGTGGACAGCTATTGCCCACCAAGTCGCAGATAGCGGGTCAAGATCATGATGGATGACTACACCGGCAAGTCGCGCGGGTTCGGCTTTGTCGAGATGGCGAATGCGGAGGATGGGGAGAAAGCCATCATTGCCCCCAACCGTACTCTGCTACGAACGTGCATTGAGCGTGAATCAGGCGCGTCCTAAGAAAGAACCGGGAAGCTCCGGAGACCGAGACTCTAGAAATCGTAGCGGCGCGGAAGGCGCTGGTAGTCACCGATTCGATAGTGTGATTCGGCTCAGTTTTACGCGCAGCGTTTCATCATGTCCGCCAATTCCCGGTTGATCTCCAGAAGGCGTGACTGCCGCAGGGCCCTAGCTGACTTGTCCAGCGCGGTATGCTCTTTCCGGTTCCAAAACCGGGCATTCGAAATTCCGAGATCGCTCATCTCTTGCTTCAGGCTTGCGAGGCGCTCCGAAATGTAGTTAGCATCCATCATGAGCACGATCATACGCCTAAATCCCCGCTTGCCCTGATTCTGCCATCAGCTGTTGTCTCACGCAAAGTCTCACTTCCATACAGGACGGCAGTGAATGGACCCCGCTTGGCTATTGACGACATTACGGGACTCATCGATGCGGGAAAGAAAAATGGCTATCTCATCCACAACGAGGTGGATGGTATGTCGAGAACCCGGGGACAGCGTCGGAATCCCCTATCCCAGTCGTTGCTCGATATCAGCCGACCGCACCCGGCAGCGACCGGCATCGAAACACCGCACCCGATTCAAAACCCACCAGAACGGACTCTAGCGACGCGCGATGTTTTCCAACCATCGCGGAGATGGTCTAATTGTGATTAGTTGCGCGCGGAACGCTCACGCTCCGAGGGTCTGAGCGCCTATCTCATGCTCATGGTGCACAAATTCCGGCGTCATGCATTTTCATCAAGAAATGCCTTGAGCTTGCGGGAGCGCGAGGGGTGGCGCAGCTTGCGCAGCGCCTTCGCTTCGATCTGGCGAATGCGCTCGCGGGTGACGGCGAAGGAGTGGCTAACCTCCTCCAACGTGTGCTCCGAGCCGTCCTCCAGACCAAAGCGCATCTTCATGATCTTCTCCTCGCGCGGGGTCAGAGTGCGCAGCACCTGCGCGGTCTGTTCTTTCAGGTTCAGTTTGATGATGGCTTCCGCGGGCGAGACCGCGGCGCGGTCTTCGATCAAGTCGCTGAGGTGGGAATCCCCCTCCTCGCCAATTGGCATCTCCAGCGAAATCGGTACCTGCATGATCTTGAACACCCTGCGAACCTTGGCCTCGGGAATGTCCATGTGCTGGGCAATCTCTCCCGACCTGGGTTCGCGGCCCAACTCCTGGACCAGTTGCCGCGAGGTGCGAATCAGCTTGTTGACGAGCTCGATCATGTGCACTGGGAGGCGGATGGTGCGCGCTTGGTCGGCAACGGCCCGGCTGATTGCCTGGCGAATCCACCAGGTGGCATAGGTGGAGAATTTGTAGCCGCGGCGGTACTCAAACTTGTCCACCGCCTTCATCAAGCCGACGTTGCCCTCCTGAATCAGGTCGAGGAACTGGAGCCCGCGATTGGCATACTTTTTGGTGATGGAAACCACCAGGCGCAAGTTGGCCTCGATCAGCTCATGCTTGGCCTGCTCCGCGTCCATCTCGGCTTGGATCATGTCGCGCTGCGTCCGGTACAGGTCCTTAAAGCTCACGCCGGCATCGCTTTCCACCCTTTCCAAGTCGGCGCGATGCCGCCGCTGCGTCTTGCGGTAGTCTTTCTTGAGTTCTTTGCTGCGCGTGCCCTCAATCCTCCTTTCCAGGCTGCTGACCCGGCGGTCGAGAGAGCGCATGACGTCCACGGTTTTATTCACCCGATCAATCATGCGTTTGCGCTCTAAGTTCGTGAAACCGAGGTTGCGGATACTGAGCGAAATCCGAACGATCTGGCGGCCAAGCCGGCATCGGCAACGGCTGTATTCGCGTGCTTTCTTTTCAGCCGGAATGCTCGAAAGCCGTCCGGCTAGCTGGCTAGCTCTTTTGTAATGTTTTTGCAACTCGTCTATGCGGCACGTGGTGTCCTTGATGCCGTTCTGCAGGACCTTCTCCGTGATCTCTTCCTCATCGAAGACGACAATTTCCTTGATCGACCGTACACCGCGCTTCAAATCCTCGCCAATGGCCACGATCTGGCGGATCACAATGGGCGAGCGTGAAAGCGCCTTCAGCACTCGAAGCTGTCCGCGCTCGATACGCTTCGCGATGTCCACTTCCCCTTCACGGGTCAGCAGAGGGACTACGCTCATCTCGCGCAGGTAGATGCGGACCGGATCGTCACTCTGTTCAAGAGATCCCCGGGCCAGATCGAACCCGATGTCCCCCTCGGGGTGCACTTCCTCCCCAAATTTTCTTTTCAGGGCCGAGGAAAGGAGCTTGCGCTGGCCCTCAAGCACGTCAATGCCCTGCGTGCCAATGGTGGCGAGCAGGTCTTGCATCTCCTCTGGGTGCTTTCCTGCATCAATCAGTTTCGTGATGTCCTCAAGAGCCAAACTACCTCTGTGCCCAGGGTGTTCTGCTCGTTTGGAGCAATACCCCCAGCAGCCTTGTGCAGATGCCTCGCGGCTAACGATTTCGCATTGTCGATTCGGTACCGGGGCTCACCCCCCATAGCGTAGAAAGGGGACCCCGCTTGGACACACCAGAACCTTCATACGAGCCCCTACAATCCGTCCCGTCGTGAAAGGGGTTCTATGGCTGATATGACGCAAGAACACCAATTATGCAAGAAGCTTGTAACGTTCGAGTGTACACTGCAAGCAATCGAGGCGACGCAATGCTAAATATCGAAGCCCTCCGAGACCTCTGCCGTACTGCCACCGAGAAAGACCCCGCCACACCTAAAAAACATCTAAAGATGCGTCTCGACCCTGCGGAGTATGATTCCCGAATGCCAGACGAGAAGTGGATTAAAACACTTGCAGATGGCAGAAGAGTGAAATTCACCATTCAAGAACTACCGGACGACGGGGTGTTTATCACCGCTCAAAGGCAACGAAGTCGTCTATTCGATCGTATTGACCACAGGAAAAAACCCGCTTAGTTGTGGAGACGTTGAAAAGCATTTCGAGGGCGAGCTGTCAAAGAAGTAGCAACACACAATTAGGGCACTAAAGTCCGGTGTCCGACTTGTGGTGCGAGGCCGGGAGAGAAGTGCGAACTCAGCACAGGACAGCCCCGTACAGAGTCGCATCGTGACCGACGCCTGATTGTCCTCTGTGGGAGCTTTATCACGCGGCGGCATGTGGAGATTACGCCAGGAAATCTATTCGATCGAAATTTTCCGCAAGAGTTTGAAGTCGCTGAGAATCTTGCCTGCGCCTAGCACCACGCAGCACAGCGGGTCATC
>WNGK01000226.1_pt1 | contig 64005 bp, 63 predicted proteins | sample 5400601 | NCBI WGS metagenome assembly WNGK01 (sample SAMN13153376, study PRJNA577476) | soil metagenome | isolation source: 60 cm soil or saprolite under Garry oak tree replicate 1 | place: USA:California | collected 2016-06-15
GAAGCTATCGCTTCCGATGTAGTCACCGCAGACTGTGCGTGAGTTATTGATGCCTCGTCCTTGGGTAAGATTGCCGGTATCGTTAGGTTCGACGATCGGCGCGCTAAACTTACCATTGTTGAACCGGATAAAACCGCGCTGCACCAAGCTCGAATCGAGGTAAATGCCAACGATGTCGCCTCCGTCGTTAATTTTTGACGGCTCGGTCAGATTTCCGGTCCCAGGATAATCAAAAGTCGTGATCACTCTGATAGAGACTGAGTCCGGTGCTTGCTGAGCGAACGTCCCCATCAATGGGAACACGAACAGAACTGGCAGAATGCTGATAAATATCTGTTTTGGTTTCATGATGCATTTTTGCGTGATCTTCTTAAGCGCAGATATGACATTCATCCTACACTTTCAGACATCGCAAGAAAAACGGTCCCCGAAAAGCCTCGCCCGCTTTTGGGTTGCATCCACATCGAAATGAGTAGATACCAAATCACTGGAAACAACGGCCATGCTGCTGTGATCATGCGTCCGGCTATAAGCAATGTTGAGTTCTCACAGTTCTTTGAACTCGCCATTGTGCTCGTGCGTCTCGATTACATTGCCAGCCACGTCGTAAACGCGAATGACAACATCATGTGATTGGCAGTAAACCTCGCGCAGCCGATTTTGGGCTCGCGATTGCGTTGGCCTTGCCATATCACAATCGATCCAACGGGGCAGCGCATGGGAGATTAGATCGATGCAGCCGTTGGCCGCCCTGAACAGAAAAGTCTCCTAGGGAGATTTGTTGAGCATACCAAGAGCGTTATGGATCTGAATTAAAGAGTAAAATTCTCCTTGTTACTTAAGTGCAGATGCGAGCCTAAGGAGGCTTTCTCGAATTTGCGCCGGCGTCCAAGCCGCAAAACCGAAAACAAAAGCTGGTTTGAGCTTCGCCTGGATGCAGTAAAACGATAGCGGTGATGGTCTGATTCCGATCTGGGCGCGGACTCGCGCGACTCGTTCGAAATCTGATTCGTGGCGCAGCCAGGCGACGAAGTTTAGTCCGGCTTCCGGAATCTGAAGAATAAAGCGATCACTGAGCAATTTGTTGAATTCATTGATGAAGAACTCTCTCCGCTCGGCATAGATTTTTCGCATCCGTTTGATGTGACTGAGGAAAAATCCTTCGGTTATAAATCGAGCGAGGACTGCCTGGTCAATCGCGGGAGAGTGTTGATCTATCACGCTACGGATCTTTGCAATCGAATCGACCAACTGCTCTGGAGCAACGATGTAGCCCAAACGCAACGAGGGATAAAGAATCTTACTCATCGTTCCCGCGTAGATGACTCGCCCGGAATTATCGAGCCCTTGCAAACATGGCAGAGGGGGGCCAGTAAAGCGGAACTCGGAGTTGTAATCATCCTCGAAAACAAAAGCGTCGTTGTTGCAGGCAAAATCGATCAGAGCAGTCCTTCGCCGGAAACTCATCGTGACTCCGAGTGGAAATTGATGGGAAGGCGTCGTGTAAATGATTCTCGGCAACGGTTGTTTGGGCGGCTGCGCGATCACAATTCCTTCCTCGTCGATCGGCCGTGGAACCACTGCTGCGCCCGCGAAACCGAAAGTCCTTTGGACCATGTGATAGCCTGGATCTTCAATCCAGGCGACTTCACCCGGATTGAGCAAGGCCATTGCGCTGATCAGCATCGCCTGCTGCATTCCCGCCACGATTACGATCTGGTCGGGGTGACAGTGCGCTCCTCTAAAATCGCACAAGTAGGTTGCGATTGCTTTGCGTAGATCGGCGTCGCCGCGATTCGACGCATAACGCAACAGATGGGCTCCCTTTTTCGCGAGGACCTCTGCTCTAAACCGTTCCCATACTTCTATTGGAAATTCATCGACTGCCGGATGGCCGGGAATTAAGGAGACGCCCGCTGCGGCTTCCGATATCCCGAGGTCAAACTGTTTTCCAACACGCTTGTCCGGAATTGCTTTCACGCGATCGGAGATGCGAAGTGGGCGTTCTATCTGCGGATGGGCCCTCAGGAAAGTTTCGGGAAGAGGGGCCGCGACGAATGTTCCCGATCCGGCCTTTGATCGAATATAGCCTTCAACGTGAAGTTTGGAGAATGCCAGCCTTGCGGTGGCCCTTGAAATTCCCAAGTCAGTCGCCAGAGCGCGAGAGGATGGGAGTCGAGAAGAGGTGTCGCTGAAGGGCCCCGACCTGAGTTCATCACGAATTTGGCGATAAAGTTGTTGGTGGAGTGGTTCAGGTGCCGTTCGGTCAAGGCGAATCATTTCGAATGCTATGATTGAACGTCGACGCGTTCTCCCAAGGCGCAATTCCTTATTAGACATAGCAAACAACTCCTACCGTTTTCTTAGAAGTCACTGTTCCATTTGCGCGAATATTCTCAATGAGAACCTAATGCAGAAGAGCGCTAAACTGGTATGCTCTCCCGGCTCCAAGTGGGTGTTGCCACACCGTACCGCACCTATAAGGCTCGATGGACTATGTTGAAAGTGTATCCGCGATCGGCCAAGCCAAAGTTCCAGTATCTCTTTCTGCTATCGCCGCGAGAAAGAGGCGAGTTTTTAAACATATAAGTGGTCGACTCTGAGGAATGCACAGACCAAAAGCTTTGCCGGCCATCCTGTGGGCCGGCCTGATCTCCGGAGGCCTCGACATCACGGCCGCGTTGGCTGTCTATGGTTTCTTCGGATTGAAGCCTGTGCGCTTACTGCAAGGGATTGCCGGCGGATTGCTCGGACCGCGTACCTTCGAAGGCGGACTCGCAACGGCGTTCCTTGGCCTTCTATGTCAATTTCTAATCGCGTTTTCGGCCGCTGCTGTCTACTTTGCGATGAGCCGCGGGTTGCCCTTTCTCGTAGAGCACGCTGTCGTTTCGGGTTTTCTCTATGGTGTGGCCGTCTATTTTTTCATGAATCGGATCGTCGTGCCACTCTCGGCTGCCACGAAATATCCGTTCTCTTTCAAGATGATGTTCATCGGGGTGGTTATACATATGTTTTGTGTTGGGCTTCCAATATCTTTAATGATTCGCCGATTCTCAACATGATCGAATCGCGGTCGTCACCTATTACGGTGGACTGGCTCTTGTATTCTTCATTGGATTACCCATCTCGCTTCTCGTGCGGCGATATTCGAGCGAACCGACATTGAGAGAAAGTTGAGCTTGCCGGTTAGCGCGGTTGATTCTGACCGCTGCATAGGCGGATCGGCACTGATAGGGTACCTGTCGCGGATCCCTCGGAAGTGGGCTCCTGACGTTGCGCGAAGTGGGTCTTGTAGTTCAATCATTTTAGTTCGATTACGGCGTTTAGTGGGCTCGTTCGTTCCCATACACAGCGGACACTTCATTGGAACAGCCGAACCGAATTTGGCTCGCCCAGCCATGATTCCGAAAAGGGTCGGCCTAGTTGTATTTGAGCAAATGGCCGCCAACGAGTTGACTGGACCAGCCGAGGCTTTTTCCCGAGCAAGGATGCCAACCGGCAACGGCCGCGAGTGCCGTTGTTACCAGGTATTGACACTTGGCATCGGTACCGCGCCGTGTGTGACTGAATGTGGCGTCATCGTAAAACCGCAGTCGGATATCAACGACGCGCCACCACTCGATACTCTCATCATTTCCGGCGGCAGCGGCATGCACGATGCGAGATTGAGCAAAAAGATCGTAAAGTGGCTAAGTCACCGAGCGTCTGCCACAAGACGTATCGCAACCCTCGGCACTGGAATCTACGCACTCGCAGCTACGAGGTTGTTGGACGGGTGCGACGTGGCGGTTCATTGGCGCTTAGCCAGAGATGTTGCTCTGCGATTTCCCAAGCTCCGGGTCACTGCCAATAGGTTGTTCCTGAAGGATGGGGCATTTTACACATCCGCCGGCGCGACTGCGGGCATCGACCTGACTCTTTCATTAATCGAGGAGGATTACGGGGCTCGAGTAGCCTTGACGGTAGCGCGCGAACTGGTCGTCTATCTCAAGCGCCCAGGTGGGCAGGAACAATATTCCGAACCGTTACAATTCCAAACGCAATCAATTTCGCGTTTGTCTGAGTTGGCGACTTGGATGCTTAGCCATCTGCACGAGGATTTGTCAGTGGAGGCTTTGGCAGCTAAAGCCTGCCTCTGTCCCAGACACTTTAGTCGGCGGTTCAAGGTAGAATTTGGCACGACTCCGGCCGATTTCGTCGAACGATTACGGCTTGATGAGGCTCGTCGCCGCCTTTCTAACGGCGACAACAGTGTGGAAAACGTCGGAACATCAGTAGGATTCAAAAGTTCCGACGCCTTTCGCCGCGCTTTTGAACGCCGACTTGGAGTTAATCCGAGCGACTATCGCCGACGTTTCGCTACCAGCTCAAGTTCCTCCGCTCCTGTGGATCGGCGGCGAGATGCGAACGGGTTTACGAAAGCTGCCTGATTGGTTTAGGAAAGGCGCTCGCGCTCCAGCCAGGCGGCGAAGGTCAGTCCGGCTTCTGGGAACCTGCAGAATAAAACGACCACCACGCGCGCCAGCGCGGCAGGCCGGCTCGTTAGCTTCAAGCTTCAGTTAGCTGGCGTTTCTGGCCACGAAAAGTCAACGGCTCAGCCACCGACATCCGAGAAGCGCAGCGCCGATAGCGACTGCATAAGGGCCGACCAGACACGCGACTGCGGCCACCGCCCATGCCACAAAGGCGATTCGGTCCCCTATCACTGGCGGCCCTGATGGTCTGTCGAGTTGAAGCTCGCGCCGCGTGCTGCCCACCAACTTCGAGAGGAGGCTGTCCTCGAACTGACCTGTGTACAGATTTCTCGTCCGACGACCCCGCAGGAAGGCGCGGTAGATCGCACTGGGAGCGATTCCGAGGCCCAGGGCAAAGGCGTTGAGGTTGAGGAACCAAGCGGCGTAGTGGCGGCCGCACCCGGACGCCACTTCCCACGCTCCAATCTCCGCCTCGCCCGACCAAGTCGTGTCGTATTCGGTTAGGATGTGGTGTAGGTCGTGCAGCTTGACCGCGCGCATGCGCGCCCTGGTGTTGGGAAAGTAGAACGAGACTGGGCCCGCCTTTAGCCTTACCCAGCGGCTGGTGTAACCGCCATCTCCAAAGCCGCTCCGCTCGAAGTACTGTTGCCGCGCCTCTCCCAGGGTGAGGTCGTTGCCGTATCGCATGCCGAAACGTCACTAACGAGACACAAAGAGCAATTCGTCTGACTCTTATTGTCGGTTCTAAGTCCTACCACTGATTCTCGGGCGCGGCGTACTATGCGCACAATAAACCGATGGTTCCAAAGCGGATTGGATTTCTTGGTTTTGAAGGCGTTGCTGCATCAAACCTAGCGGGCTCCGCGGATGTTTTTGCTGCCGCGGTCCTCGATGGCGGCTATGACAATCGGATTTCATGTTACCAGAGCTGCACGATCGGTTTGGGTCCCCAATGTTTTCGAGCTGAATCGGGAATCAGTTTCACCCCAGAGAATACGCTCGAAACCGCATCCGAGTTAGACACAATTGTCGTCCCAGGTGGTCACGGGCTCCAGCGATCTGTGGTTTGTGAAAAAATTGCCGATTGGATCGTGGCCCGTGCAAATCGGACCCGGCGCATCGCTGCGATCGGCGATGGAATTTATGGTTTGGCTCCAACTGGATTGCTGGATGGTCGCGAAGTCACGACCCATTGGCGTTACGCCACTGATGTGACGCGGCGTTTTCCGAAGCTGCGAGTTGCTCCCAGAAGGCCGCTCGTCAAAGACGGCGCTTTCTATACATCGTCCGGTCCTGGTGCAGCCGTAGATCTTTCGCTCGCTTTGATCGAAGAGGACTACGGTCGGCATGTGGCATTGGCCGCCGCGCAGGAGTTCGTGACGTCATCAGGGAATGGGAATGGCCAGGGAAAGCTTCCCAAACCGTACGTGTTTGACAGTCAACCGGCTGATCGATTTGCAGAGCTCGTCCCCTGGATCATGCGGAACTTGCATGAAGAGCTGTCGGTTAATGCTCTGGCGCGGAGAATGTGCATGTCTCCCGGCCACTTTAATCGCGCCTTCAAAAGTGTATTCGGCAACACGCCAGCTGAGTTTGTGGAAAGGCTGCGCGTCAATGAGGCAAAGCGACGCCTTTCTGTTCCGAAGCGAACCCTCGATACCATTGCTGCCTCCGTTGGCTTCTCAGATGCAAAAGCATTTCGGCGCGCATTCAAACGGAGATTTGGTGCAAAGCCGCGCAGCTATCTCAAGACCTTCGCTTCAAGTATGGCGACTTCCTCTAACGGAAAAGCAACGTCATCGCCGATGACACAGATTAGTTCACATGATCCTATTGCCTAAAGCAGGACTGCCGCACTTCCGTGAGCGAGTACACTTCCAAAGATGCTACCGACCACATGTTCAACCTCGCAGATAGATCGCCGCGAATTCATACGGGTTGTTTCAACCATGGGAGCGGCAATGACTATGGGCTCTGACACTGTATCGGCGGAATACACGACCAACAGAAAATTGGTGAGGATTGCTTGCTTTATCCGCTACCAGATTGATCCCTTCCAGAGGGACGCCTTCAAGCAGTATGCGGAGAACTGGGGCCGCATCATTCCGCGGTGCGGTGGGCACCTCGTCGGATATTTTCTTCCTCATGAAGGCACCAACGATATTGCCTGGGGCCTTATTGCGTTCGATAGCCTCGCTTCGTATGAGCGTTACAAAGAACGCCTGAAGTCAGATCCCGAAGCACTGGAAAATCTTGCTTTGGCGCAGACTAAACGACTGATCCTGCGCGAGGAGCGAAATTTTGTCGAGATCGTAGATGGAACATTCGGCGTGCTCTCGACATTACATGAAAGATCGAAATGAAGAAAATTGGCATTGTCGGTGGCGTCGGATGGCAATCCACAGATGACGAAGCAGAGCAAGACCATGTTAGTCACTCACAGAGCGAGCAACGCGATACCTTACTTTGGTTAAGAATATTTGGTTGACCTGACAGCAAGATAAAAATGAAAAACAACAACATGAAAATGAAAAACAACAAGATGAAAAAGCTCATAGGGGCGGTTCTGTTCGCCTGCGTATGCGTTGGACTGGTTTTGGCCCGCCCAGCCGAGGCGCCTTCCGAAAGTCCGAGCGTTGCCGACACTCTCAAGCAACTCGAACAGGATTTTGGGGATGCAATCAAGGCCGTCGATGCCAACAAGCTCAATCAGATCCTCGCCGACGATTGGGTAAACCTCGGGGGCGGTGGCAGGATTTTAACTAAGGAGGGCTTTTTGCGCGATCTGAAATCCGGCAATGATAAACTCGAGTCCTTTGAACTTGGGCCTATGGACGTGAAGGTGTTGGGCAATGTTGCCGTGGTCCAGGGCAGTGCCACCGAAAAGAGAACCACGGGCGGGCAAGACAGCAGCGGCGAGTCGGTTTGGATGGATGTCTTCGTGAAGAGCGGAGACAAATGGGTGATCGTCCGCTCCCACTCCGCCAAGGTGAAGTGAGGGGCGCACCACAAACCTAGTGAAATTTAAATGGAGTCTATTGTCATGTTGCCTCTCGAAGGAAAGGTCGCGGTTATAACGGGCGGGACGAGCGGCATCGGTGCCCGCACTGCCGAAGTTTTCGTCGCCGAAGGCGCCAAGGTCGTGATTGCCGGCCGACGCAAAGAGAGGGGCGAGAGACTTGCACAGAAGCTCGGTGACACCGCAAGCTTCATACGCACAGATGTCTCCGTCGAAGCCGACGTCAAGGCGATGGTTGACCATGCTGTCGACCGCTTTGGCCGCCTCGACTGCCTGATGAACAACGCCGGGAGAGGCTCGCAATTCGCCGCCATTGCCGACGCTGATCTGGAGCAGTTCGATGCGGTGATAGCCGTGCACCTGCGTGCCGTCCTCGCGGGGATGAAATATGCGGCGAGGGTCATGGCGGTACAGGGAACAGGCAGCATCATCAACGTCGCGAGTGTCAACGGAACGCGGGCAGGACTGGGAGGCCACTATTATTCGGCGGCGAAGGCAGCCGCCATTCACCTGACCCGTTGCGCGGCTATCGAACTGGGCGAAAAAGGAATTCGAGTGAACAGCCTCTCGCCGGGAATGATTGCCACTGGCGCTTTCGGCAAGTACATGGGCATGCAATCTGACGAGGCGGACGACCACCCGGAATATGCCGAGGCCGCCATTGGTTCTGTCCTGCCCCGATGGCAGCCACTGCCCTACGTCGGGCGTGTCGATGATATCGCGCAAGCGGCCCTGTTCTTGGCCAGCGATGCGTCGCGTTTCGTGACGGGACACAACCTAGTAGTGGACGGCGGCATCAGCGCAGGCTGGTCGGTCGCTCTTGTCCGCCCGGACCGCGAGTTGTTTTTCAGCACGTTTAAGGATGCGGTAGCGCGATCGGCGGGATGAAAAAGATAGGCATTGTCGGCGGCGTCGGATGGCAATCCACGACAGAGTACTACTCCGGGCTCTGCCGCCGAAGTGAAGAGTTCCATCTTGCCAGGAATCCACACGACGTACCCACGATGCCTGAGATCAGCATCGAGTCTTTGGATTTGGGAAGGCCATTTCTTACCTCGGCTCTGATGATGATGAACAGTCCTGGTCACAATTTGACGACTATCACCGGCGCGCTCTCAAGCGCCTGGAAACGAATGGAGCCGACTTCGCGCTGATGGCGAGCAATACACCTCATCACCGCTTCGAAGCCATCGTGCGGAGCATTCGAATCCCCGTCATCAGCATTCTAGATGAGATGGCGAGGGAAAGCGCGCGGATCGGAGCCCAACAAGTCCTTCTTTTGGGTACTGCTTTAACGATGAGGTCGCCAAAATTTCGAGAAACATTTGCCAAGTATGGAATTGAAGCGTCCGGCCCGCTCGACAAATTCCTCAGAGCGATGACGGCGGAGTTAATCACGGATCTGCAGCTTGGCAAATCAGAAAGCGCAGACCAGCGGCTCGCAACCGTAGCAAGACTCTCGCTCGACGAGAACCAATTCGCAGATCAGCCGGCGGTGTGCCTAGCGTGCACTGAGCTACCACTCGCCTTTCCGAGGATGAAACAGCTCACGACCTTTGAGTATGATGGCATCTTGTTTATCAACACTACGGCCGTGCATATCGACGCGGCGTTCAATTTCGCGGTTGGTCCATGAAAAGGCGTGACTTTCTAGCTGGTACCAGCCTTGCCTTTGGCTCATCAGTTTGCCCTGATGAGCGGAAACCTGCATCTGGAGGCAATATGGAGCGGAAAAACATCTCCAGCGGCACGAAGTGGGAGCCCGTGGTGGGGTATTCGCGAGCTGTGCGGATGGGCAATGTGGTGCATGTTTCGGGTACCACCGCGACCGGTAAAGACGGCAAGGTTATCGAGGGCGATGCATACGCGCAAGCGCGGCAGACGCTGCACAACATTGAATCCGCGCTCAAGAAGGCGGGCGCGCGGATGGAAGATGTGGTGCGCACGCGCATGTATGTGGTGAACATTGCGCGCGACTGGGAGCAGATAGGCCGCGCACATGGCGAGGTGTTCGGTGCCATCCGGCCGGCGGCAACCATGGTCGAGGTGCGGGCGCTGATTGATCCCAAGATGCTCGTGGAAATTGAGGCGGAGGCGATCGTGGGCGGATGAGCGGATTATCCATTGTTCAATCGCAGCACGGCAAAGGGCCGCGTTCGCGTTGCCTGCGACTTGCATGCGGCGCAACCATGGCGGTCAAATTTCCTCGACCTATTGTCCTGCTGATCGCAGGGATTACCGCACATGCCATCGCCGTTCACACAGGGTGCGCCTCCGAGTTACGCGAGCGAAAGGTCGATGTCGGCGAAGGTGTATCGCTACGCGTGATCGAAGCCGGCCGAGAGGGCTCGACTTTGGTCCTTGTTCCCGGCTGGAGCACGGCCGCCGATATTTGGCGACAACAGATCGATCGGTTTGCTCTAAATTACCGCGTGATCGCTTTCGATCCACGCTCACAGGGTCAATCGACGATAACAACGAGCGGCAACACGCCGGAGGTGCGCGCACAGGATTTGCACAATCTGCTCGAACGCCTGAACGCACGGCGTCCGATGCTGGTCGGGTGGTCTCAGGGAGTACAGGATCTGGCGGCCTACATCGAACGTTATGGCACGCATGATCTTGCTGGTCTGGTCCTGGTGGATGCGGCGGTTTCAGATGGCGCCGATGGGATCGTCGCGCGGCCCGAACAAACGGCCGCGCAATTCAAAATGTTCTCCTTCTATCAAGGCCGCCAGTCCGAATACCTTCACGGAATGATGGACGCCATTATCAGCAAGCCGCAGCCCGAGGGCGCGATCGATCGACTCGTTGCTACCGGCATGAAAACGCCACCCGGCATCGGAATCGGAATGCTGGTTGCGGATCTATTCGGAGTGAACCGCACGGCGGCGTTGAAGAAGATTGATTGTCCAACTCTAATCATTGCCTCTGCGAAATCGGACGAACTGGCTCGCCAGCAAGCGGAGGCGAGCCAGATTCCGCGTGCACAGTTCGAAAAGATCGAGGACGCCGCGCACGCCGTCTTCCTTGATCAGCCTGAGCGTTTTGACGAATTAATCGAGAAATTTTTGAAACATCTTGCGATGGCTTCGACGGGTTCAGCACCGTAAACGATGAGCCGGAAAACAGTATGTCTGCAGACGAGTTCGTAATGATGGGCACCGCAAATGCAACATTGTACGCGCTGGTGGCTGGCTCGAAGCACACGTTGTTGGCTTCACCACGTGCGCAGCGCGGGGTCAACATCGCGGGTAGCTCTGCCGTCCGCCGCGAGGATGTGGCCGTTGCTGGCAAAGCGTCCCACATGAAGATGGCTAACCCCTCCATCGAGCAAACATCCAACAGGGTTGCACGGTGGGCTTGGTCGCAGCGGTCGTGGCCGTGCCGCCTGCCTGCCGCTCATGTCAACCATTAGGGCGCACGTTCCTAGGAGGTCATATAAAAAAAGTTTCTCTTCCACCGCTAACCGCCAATCTTGCGGTCGCGATTCTCGGCATTTGGAAGCTTAAATCCCGAGAGGATGTGGACGCCACAGAACAAATCCACATCGATCCGTTTCTCGGCCGAGATCCGCTTGGTATACTTTGTTTTGCACCAAATCATTTTGCAGCCCAGTTCATGAAACGCGATCGATTCCACCAGGAGAATGTGCAACAGCCGGTCCAAGCCAAAAATAATACTGTCGCTGTTAACGGATACGATGCTTACTTCGGTACTTATAGTATAGATGAAATCGCAGGCACTCTCACGACGCATCTTGAGGGATCAATTTCGCCTGACAACGTTGGCAGCACATATGTTAGAGACGTGCGAGTGGTGGGTAAAGAACTGATTATCCAGCTGCGCACCACCGCCGTCGATGGTACAGCTATAATACGAACAAACACTTTCTCCCGCATAGGCTAAGCTCACGGCGCCCTAACCAGTCGCTCAAGCTGACTCCGTAAGATAAGCACCTTTTCTGCAAACTCAAACTCGGATACACAAATGAAACGGCAGTGCGACCTCAAACTGATGCGCAATTATCTCGCGGAGCAGCATAGCTCCATTATTATTCGTCCATGCCAGCGCGGGCGAAAAGACGACGCCGAAAGTCGTAATATCTCGTTGTCGCGCACTCCCTGATAATTGGTTCACCAACCTACATTAACGGTAATCTATGATCGACCGGCGTAAATTTGTCCGGACCTTCGCTGCGGCACTGCTGGGTTTAACCGGGAGCAGGAGCACAATGTCTTCACAGGATTCGCAAAGAAGAACCGACCGCCCTAAGAAACCAACCACGCAAGGGCCTAAGACCGTTGCAGGAATCGCACTGGTAGATTCGAGAATGGCGCGGCTCGCTACAGAGTTGGCAAGAGACACATCTCCCGAATATCTCTTCAACCATGCAGCGAGAACATTTCTGTTTGGGGCCCTCATCGGCAATGCGAGTAATTTGAAATTCGATTCCGAGATCCTCTACCTCGCCTGCATCTTGCATGACTTGGGTCTGACAGAGCGCTTCGCCGGGCCATTGTCATTTGAAATTCAAGGCGCTCAGGCTGCCCGGGCATTTCTGACCGACAATGGGTTGTCGAACGATCAAGCCAACACGGTCTGGGATGGAATCGCCATGCACCCATTTGCGATGGCTTCCTTCAAGCAGCCCGAGATTGCCCTCGTGAGCGCAGGCGCCGGTGCCGACGTTGTCGGCTCGGACCTTGAGAAAATTCCAGAGAGCGCAAAGACGGCGGTGCTGAACGCGTTCCCCAGGCTGGATTTCAAGCGCGCTTTCGTTAAAACGTGCGCAGGAGTCGTGCGGCAATTTCCGCAAGCCGCGTCGCGCAGCTTCATGCGCGATATCGGTGAGCGCAACGTCGAACAGTTTCATCCAACCAATATCTGCGATCTGATCGAACGGGCTCCGTTTACTGAGTGATCGCGGCGCGAAAGGGAGATAATTAGTATCCCACCAGTTCAACTGTTTATGAGTAATATGAATCTCGTCGCTAAGGTTGCTTCGGTAGCAGTTGGTCTTGTGACTATTTTGATTTGGCCGATGCATATGAGCGCCATTGCCGCACCGCAACGCAATCCGGACCAAGATCGGCAAGCCCTGATCGCATTGGAAAACACATGGCTAAAGAGCGAGCATGATGCCGCCGCGCTCGATTCGATTCTTGCATCTGATTTCATTCATCCGGTCGCGACGGGCGATTTCCTAACTAAGGCGCAGCATATCTCTTACTCAAGCAGGCACCTGCCACCTGCAAATCTAAAGAACCGTTTCGACAATCTGAGCGTTCGGATGTTCGGCGATGTCGGAATAGTGAATGGCATAGTTGTGGCCAGCGACGAACATGGAAAGGAAGTCAACCGGACAATCTTTACGGATGTCTTCGTTTATCGCGACGGGCGCTGGCAAGCAATCAATGCGCAGGAAAACAGGGTGGAGAAATCATAGCAGGCTAGCGCGATGGCAGGGACGATCGTCAGCATGAGTAGCCGCTCAATCGCCGATTAACTGATAATCCCTAGCACCGGCTGAAATTCCCGATGGCAAGTAAGATGAGATCTCTGGTGACGATTCTGTGGATTGGTTTATTCGCCGGGACACTGGATATAACGGATAATCTTATCTTCAATCAATTGCGTGGGATTACACCGAAGATGGTATTTCATTACATCGCAAGCGGGCTAGTTGGTGCGCGGGCTTTCCGGGGCGGTCTGGCGTCGGTCGCACTGGGTGTGGCAATACATTACACGATTGCACTCACTTGGACGGGCGTCTTCTATGCAGCAAGCCGCAAGCTTACGATTCTAAGCCGGCGGCCTGTTGCCAGCGGTTTGGTTTATGGCGGCGCCATATATGTGTACATGAATTTCATTGTCCTGCCGCTCTCTGGAGTTCCGCATCCACGGAGCACGGTTACCATCGCTTCGAGGGTGAATGGTGTGCTGGCTCTTCTTTTATTCATTGGATTACCCGTCTCGCTCCTCATCCGGCGATATGCGAGCGAACGCCATCACTGAGAAAAACTGAGTTGCTAGTTAGCGCTGTTGGATGTGGGCCCTGCATAGTGCAGATTAGCAATCGACGCGGCTTTTGTACCCGCGCTTTCGCGACATCTTAAAAGCGGATTTGTTCAACCAAGGGCGCAGGAGCTGAGACGAAGTCAGCTTTCTTTCCCGGCGCACTCCTAAGTAGCTATCAAGGACGAGTCTGAAAGTGTCGTTTCTTAGTCCTAACAGGAAAACTCCATTTTGCGGTATACCGCGGGTCTATGGAGACACTATTGGTAAAAAATGTGCTAAGTAAGCTCGGATTCATTCGCGTCGCTTTCATGGCGGGCGTCGGATTTTCTTTCATTCTGGCATCCAACGCGTTGGCTCAAAACCCGGCGCCACCGCCGCCGGCACCGCGCGCTGCTGCACCGCCCGCTCCCGCTGCGGAGGTCGAACGCGTGATCGTCACCGGTTCGAACATTCCGACCGCAGAAGAGGTGGGTCCCAACCCGGTGTTCAATCTCAATCGCGACCTGATTAACAAATCGGGTCAGGGCACGACCACGGAACAGCTTCTCAAGACTCAGCCAGTAATGGGCGCGAGCAGTGTTCCGGTGCAGAACAACGGAGTAGCTCAGGCCGGCCCATCCGGAACGTCGTCGCTTTCGCTGCGCGGTTTTGACCCCGGCGCAACGCTGGTTTTGATCGATGGCCGCCGTGTTGCGCCGTTCCCAGGGTCGGCCAACTCCGGATTCGCTTTCGTCGATTTGTATGGCATTCCCGTTACAGCCATCCAGAGCATCGAGATTCTGAAAGATGGCGCTTCGACTACTTATGGCGCTGACGCGGTGGCCGGGGTGGTGAATATCAAACTCTATAAAGACTATCGTGGCGCACAGGTGACTATTGGATATGGCGACACGCTGGATAAAGATGCAGCCGAATATTACGGCGACATTCTCTTCGGAGTGGGTGACGACAAGACCAGTGTTACTGGTGACCTGTTCTACTATAAGCATCACGACATGTTTAACCACGACCGGGGCAACTCTCTTATTCCGCCATTCTTGAGCACAAACTCCAGCCCGTACAATCTTCAGTTGAGTCCGCAGGTCGCCCTACATCCATTTGACGTCAACGGTAATCCGGAGCCAGCGCCGACGCTCACTTCCGCGCAGCTGGCGTTGCCGCGTATTTTTGGCACGGCACCGACCGGAACCAACGGATTAGCGCCGGTCACCGATTATATCTTCGATCTCGGGCTCCGTGTCAGAGGAGGCGGCGGTGGGCTCCCTGGCTTTAATTTTAACCTCTTCTCGAGTTCGTTCCCGAAACAGGAACGCTGGGGCGGTTACGCGGCGTTCGAGCACAAAATCTGCGACGATCAGCTGCGGATTTATGGCGACTTTTATTATGTCGATGCAAAAACCCATGACGAACTTGCGCCAGTCGCCACGGGCAGCTTTGAGACGCCCGGCGTTCCTACGCTCTTCATCCCGCCCAATCATCCTCTGCCGGGTGGAGTTGCGCCTCCGAACACGCCGACCCCTGCGGAAGTTGGGATGTCTCCAACTGCGTTCAACCCATTCAATCCATTTGAGCAGATCCTCTCAGGTGGCACGCGCGCGCGTTTTGCCGATTTCGGCAACCGCTTGGTCGATAACGAAAACATCGCCGAACGTTTCACGGCCGGCGTAAAAGGCGACAAGTTGTTTAACGGAAGCTGGGGCTACGATGGAGCGTTCATGTACAGCCAGGAAATGCAGATTGCGCAGCTCCAAAACGTCAATGCTCAGCGCTACGAGCGCATTCTGAACGCGGCCGACCCACTCTTTGATCCCATGTCATCTCAATTTATCGGACAGACGATCCCGTACAATCCGATGAATGATTTCCGCGTGCCGATCGCAAGCAACGCGCCATTGATCGACTTTGCGCTGTCACATGCGAGGGACCTCTTTACGTCGAAACTCGCCTCATTGGACTTGAACATTTACACCACCGACCTGTTTGATTTGCCCGCAGGCGGCGTGGGACTCGCCCTTGGCGGCGCGTTCATACGAGAAAGTTACACGATCAATCCGGATGACCAAGACCGCCTCCAAGAGAATGCCGGTGTCGGCAGGATCGCACCTATTAAGGCTGGCCGCAAAACGTGGTCGATTTATGCGGAAACGCTCATTCCGATTTTCAGTCCCAAGTGGCATATACCCGGCTTTTACTCATTGGAGTTCTCTGCCGGAGTGAGGTACGAGGAGTGGCTGAATAACGACACCAATGCAGCGGTGCCAAAGGTGGGGTTGCGCTGGCAGCCGTTTGACGAACAACTGACCCTTCGCAGCACCTGGGGTGAAGGCTACCTTCAGCCATCCATGGTCCAGTTGTACGGCCCGACAAGGTTCGTTCTGGGCCCGGTGCACTTTGTTGGCTTTGCTCCTACGGCGCAGTTTGGTCCGCCGGGCAGCCCCACAAATCCGTTGCAGGACGTGACTGATCCGGAAACAACCATCGAGAATATCCCGAACAAAGCCCTCCATCCGGAACATGACCGTGCCTGGACTGGAGGTTTGGTTTACACGCCCAAATGGATTCCGCCTAAGTGGGGAACGCTAACGTTGACGGTTGACTTCTGGGATGTCGAGCGAAGTGGGGTTGCCATGTTCCTCTCCCCTTCGGTGGTAATTAACGGGTACAATGCGGGCATTTTCCCGGGTATCGTGAGTCCTGCAACGCCGACACTGTCGAGTCCACCCGCGGCTCTATTTGACCCGGAAGGCGGTTACGCCGGGGTGTCAAGCCCCTACCTAAACGGCGGGCGCATGCGAGCAAACGGTGTTGACCTTGGCGCCCAGTACCAAATCGAGACCGGCGTCGGGACATTTACACTCTTAAGCCGGTGGACTTACTTGAACGAATTCGTCTTCAATTTCCCTGGAGATAGGCCATGGCAAGTGGCTGGCCGCGCCAACAATGACTGGTTTGCGGGCAACTTCTTCGGCGACGTGACTAGTGGTGATGCCTGGTTTAAATGGAAGGGAGTCACCAACCTTGACTGGACCTGGCACAACTGGGACTTGAACTGGACTCTCCATACCTTGGATGGGTTCTGGGAACAGCTCAAAGCCAAGCAGTTTGATGGAGTCTGGAAGCAACACTGGGTGCACGCGACCTGGTTTACAGATGCGCAGCTCTCCTATAGCCTGATCTTCACGCCTCCGGTGGAAGCAGCGCCGGTGCCTGGGTATTCCAAGGGTGGCAAGGAAGTGGTGGGCAAGGAAAAGGAAGCGTCGCCAGTTCCTTATGCCATGCCGTGCTGGAAGAATATCCTGAACAACACCACCCTCACCGTGGGTGTAAACAATATCTTTAGTGAGGATCCTCCAACGATGTTTGGATTCGAGGCTGGCAACTCCATCAACTATCCCGGCAGTACTTACGATAACCTGGGACGGTTTGTGTACGTCCGGATGATCAAAAAGTTCTAGATTTCTCCGTTGGTTAGATTCACAAAGAGGCAGCGGTATAAGCCGCTGCCTCTTCGCTTCATGTTACCCATAGTAGAAGAAAGGCCAATTTAGGCTTAGAATAAATTTTTTAGCCGTCGGTGTCACCACACTGGCAGCCTTCATGTTTAGCTCGGTCTGGTACATCGTGGTTTGACTCCGCTTCGATAGGTAAACCTCGGCTTCGCTTGTCTTTTTCATTGCAAAAATTGGCGTCTCTGCCATGGCTTTGCTGCGCCAGAGGTTCCGGCGCGTTGAACAAGGATTTCTAAAATTGCCAGTGTGCTTGTGCGTCTGGATCACGATACCCGCCTCATCTTCGGCGCGAGCCGCCGTTAGAACGTCGGCGAGCCCCTGTGCCCAATAGTCGGAGGAGGGGCGCAACGATCGGAAAGAGGATGGACTCAACGGCACGTCTGATTCGTGCCCATGGCCCATACGGACCCCAAAGTTCGGGCGGGAACACCCGATGCCAGATAGCGTCGTTCAACCGGTGTCTCCACCAGCACAACCAGTAGGACAGGGAAAGCCTTGGGACAGCGCCCAAGCAAAATCTAACGAGACCAGCATCGACATCGAGAATGATCTGCTGCATCTGAGCCCATGTCGGGAAGAATGTCTTCACCGTGTTGAACTCAACAGTGTAGGCACGGACCTTCCTCTTGGTCGGATCAGTGAAAAAGCGGCTATAGGTCCAGTCGTCGCTCGCGCCAGAAGTGGGGTAGGGACTTCCCCAGCTCGGAAGGAAAAAGGCTTGGGCGACCGCATACGTCTCGCCGCGAACGCCCGCAATGGCCGCTTTCATGGCGTGCGCCGCTGCCGCTACGTTCGCGAGATCACAGGCGCCGATGTACTCTCCATAGGCATCCGCCGGGAGGCCTCGTTGGCCGTTCCAAGCGGCGTTGGTGAAGTTGATGCTCAGTGAACCCGACTGGTTCGTGTCGTCTCCCCACGAATGCAGGATGTCTCCGCCAAACGAGTGGATGTCCATAAACCAACTGATCTGGGGAAACTGGTCGAACAAATAGCGCACGTTTTTCGTCTCTGCTTCGGAGAAGGCCGCAGTGCCGTGGAAAATGTCGCTGGACGGATCGGACGATGCGAGCGTGCCAAACGCCTGGGCACCCGGCGCGAAGGCAGCGTTGAAGTCCCATAGGAAATCATAGTTGCGATTTGGGTCAACGCCGATCTTGCTCGCTTGGCCACCGCTGCTGGCCGGGTTCCGGTTCTTTCGCCACATCGGATACGTGTTCTGGCTGTAGTTGCGGCCGTCGGGGTTGACGTCCGGAAAAACAATCACGTCGAGCCGCTCGATGATCGACTTGATCTCAGCGGCACTGTACGCCGTCCCGCCGTAGATAAGGGCCGTACCTAGACTATATGCCTCAAGCAGATCCGCCGCGAAATTGATGCAAATGTCAGGACCGCCCCACTCACGGGCATGTGCGCCGCTGATGATGAGCACGGCCGAACGCCGGCACGGCCCGGTTCCGATCCGGAGGGCGTGGCTTTGGCGGCCCTCGACAGTAAAGTACGGGAGGGTGATGAGTTGGGTGACGCTGGGATAACTTGAGGCGAGGCCGATCAACGCTGACTCGATCTCGACAACATTCAAGAAGCTCATGACGTCGACCGTCGCTCGCTGGCTCGACCGCGTTTTTCGCCGAATCCGCGGGGCTTAACCCGCCCGCCCATAAACCGGTCGCCCTCACCTATTTCTTTCTGGCGCTGCCGTCCGATCTCCGAGACGTTCTCCCCAAGCTCCACGCGGTAACCTGCGGCCCGAAGTTCGCGGATGCGTTCTTCGGTGGCGAACACTAGCATTGTGCCACTTCCATCGGGGTTCACCTCGACGTGCGGTCCGCGGCAGCCGACATCTAGCTCGAACTCTTGTCTGAGTTTGGCGAAAGTCTCGGGGCTGCCGTTGATTCGCGCTGCGTACAGGTCAGGAGGGACCGCCTCGCTTCGTTGCGACTGATTTACGTCGTCAGATCTATTCTGATCGTTCATAGCAGATCTTTCTTAGCGACGTCGAGTCTGGGAAAAATTACACCAGTTTGTCAAGACAATTCGCTGTAATCGCGGATCGCCGCTTCGAGTTTCCACAAAGGCCTTCAACTTTTCATCAGCACGCACAAGGAAGCGCTTTCCGTCGCCGCGATGCGCGTCGGCAACGAAGATTGTTCGCTCGCGAGAATCCACGGGCATCAGAGCAAGGGAATCGCTTCCGCTCTCTTGCGGCGAGTCGAGGAAGAGGTGGCGGCACGAATCTCACACCACTGCTTCTTCGCCGGTACTTCACAGACCACAATCCCCGCCTTTGTCTCCGGTCGCTTCTGCAAGCGCGATGTGTAGGTCGCCGTCCGTTTCGACTTTCACCGCGACCACTCGGCCAGTGAGTGCGAACCAATTATTCTCGATCCCGGTACGGGTCCGAGCTTTGAGTCAGATGCCACGTCCGGTTCTAGCCAATTGAAACCCATCTGAGGGCGTGACGGCGTGTATTGCACTGGCATCCGCAGGCTGAGTAGATGGTCCCTCCTTTACTGCCAATCTCGCCACTACATTTGCAAGGTGATTCAAAGGTGACGGGCGGCGCTGCTGCTACTGTTGAACGTTGGCGGACGGTGGCGGTCTTCAGCGCATCTGTTATGTAAATTCGTTATGCGTTTGACTGTCGTCGGCCTCTCCACGAGGGAAACGGAAGGGGTGGGATTCGAACCCACGGTGGGTTTCCCCACGCTCGATTTCGAGTCGAGTGCCTTAAACCGGACTCAGCCACCCTTCCCAGTGGCCGACACTCTCGATCTTATTTTGCGATGCGCAATTCTCAGGTGCGGCTCTGAGGTCCATTTGGCCACAGAAGTTCGACTGACGGCTAGCCAGGCGAGATCGATACCCAACATTAGGGCTGCAAAGTCGCCAAAAAATGTTACAATTTTAGGCTTGCAATCGATCTGCTGAGGGCTGCATATTGTGTGTCTGCTGGAGAGCCACGCTATAACTTGTTGTTGACGATAGTTCACAGGTTGTTAGCGCCGCTGTTCACGAGTATTCCCATCTAATTGACAACTCAACCGGAGTCACCACCATGATTCAACTTAAATCCGGAATTCCGCCTGCCTCGCTCGAACGATCGCCCAAACCAACTGAGCGCCGCAAGATCGAGCCCGAAAAAACCAAAAATGCCGGCCTGCGTTTTGAGCGCATGTTCAGCGACGCTGCCGTTGCGCCGTTCGATCAAATCGAATGGGAACGCCGCACAGCGGAAATCAATGACGACAGCGGCAAGGTTATCTTCAAACAGGAGGACATCGAAGTGCCGAAGAGTTGGAGCGCGCTCGCGACCAAAATCGCAGTCTCGAAATATTTCTACGGCGACATCGCCAACGGCACCGATCCTTACAAAGGCGGAAGAGAAACTTCGGTGCGACAACTGATTCATCGGGTCACGCGGACGATCACCGATTGGGGAATAGCAGATGGTTACTTCGCGGATGCGGAAGCTGCGGAAATTTTTTACGATGAACTGACCTGGCTTTGCCAGAACCAGCACGGCGCGTTTAACTCGCCAGTCTGGTTCAACGTTGGTTTGTATCATCAATACGGCGTGGGCAAGGGTGCGGGTGCCGGCAATTATTTTTACAATCGCGAGACGGGCAAATCGGAGCGAGCGCCCTCGCAATACGAATATCCGCAGGGCAGCGCCTGCTTCATCCAGAGAGTGGACGACACGATGGAAGACATCATGCGACTGGCCATGAGCGAGGCGATGCTCTTCAAGTACGGCAGCGGCACCGGCACCGATCTTTCGTCGCTAAGATCGACAAGAGAAAAATTGAGCGGCGGCGGCAAACCGAGCGGGCCGCTCTCGTTTCTGAAAGTGTATGATCAAGTTGCGAACGTGGTGAAGAGCGGCGGGAAAACACGCCGCGCCGCGAAGATGAACACGCTCAAAGATTGGCATCCAGACATCGAAGAGTTCATCGACGCGAAACAAAAGGAAGAAAAGAAAGCGTGGGCACTGATCGAACAGGGCTATGACGGCAGCTACAACGGCGACGCCTACGGCTCGGTCATGTATCAAAACGAAAACGTGAGCGTGCGGGTAAGCGACGAGTTCATGGAAGCAGCGTTGGAAGGCCGCGAATGGTGGACACGCCGAGTGACCGACAGCCAGCCGTGCGAGAAAAAGGACGCGCGTTCGTTACTGCGAAAAATCGCCGAGGGCACTTGGGTCTGTGGCGACCCCGGAATGCAATTCGATACGACGATCCACAAATGGCACACCTGTAAAGGCACAGGCCGGCAGAATTCTACCAACCCATGTAGTGAGTACCTCTTCCTCGACAACACGGCCTGCAATCTCGCGTCGCTTAATTTGATGAAGTTCAAGACCGCCGACGGCGATTTTGATGTCGAGCGATTCAAAGCGGCGGTGCGCATTTTCATCACTGCGCAGGAGATCATTGTCGATAACGCGAGCTATCCGATCAAGGAAATCGCGGAGAACTCGCATATCTTCCGCACGCTCGGGCTCGGTTACGCGAATGTCGGCTCGCTTATCATGAGTTACGGTTACGGTTACGACAGCGTGGAAGGCCGGGCGCTCTGTGGTGCGGTCACCGCCATCATGACCGGCGAAGCTTACGAACAAAGCGCACGCATGGCGCGAGCGCTAGGGCCCTTCCCCGGCTATCAGGACTCGCGTGCCAGCGGCGTGCCGAAGCCGGTCGAAAAGGACAACGTCGCGTCAATGTTGGAAGTGATCGAGCTGCATCGCTGCGCGGTCCGCGAGATATCGGATGCGAAAGAGTTCGCGCATTTGAAAGAGGAAGCCGCCAAAGTTTGGGACAGCGCGGCCGAACTCGGAAAGCGTTACGGTTATCGCAATGCGCAGGTCACGGTGCTCGCGCCGACGGGCACGATCAGTTTCCTGATGGATTGCGACACGACCGGCATCGAACCGGATATCGCGCTGGTAAAATATAAGCTGCTCGCAGGTGGCGGCATGTTGAAAATTGTCAATCAGACAGTTAAGCCCGCGCTGGAGAAACTCGGTTACAATGCCGAGGAGATCGAGCGCATTATCGCACACATCGATGCATTCGATACGATCGAGGACGTCACCGACACCGATGGATCCAAAATCTCGTCAGGGCTAAAGCCGGAGCACTTGTCGATCTTCGATTGCGCGTTCAAGCCGTTCAGAGGTGAACGCAGTCTCAGTTACATGGCGCATCTCCGGATGATGGCAGCTGCGCAACCGTTCCTTAGCGGTGCGATCTCGAAAACGGTCAATATGCCTGAGGCAGCCACAGTGGACGACATCATGAACACTTACGTGGAAGGGTGGCAACTCGGATTGAAATCGATCGCGATTTATCGCGACGGCTCGAAGCGCTCCGCGCCTTTGAACACTCGCAAGACAAAAGACATGGGCACGGTAGCCGACATCGGCCCCGAGGTAGACGCACTGCAAAAGCGCATTCTCCAACTCGAACAAGAATTGGCAACGCTGCGCAGCCAGCTCGATCAACCGGTTCGGCATCGCATGCCGGACACGCGCACGTCGTTGACCCATCGGTTCGAAATCGCCGGTCACGAGGGGTACATCACAGTCGGTTTGTACGAAGATGGTCAACCGGGTGAACTTTTCATCACCATGTCGAAGGAAGGCAGCACCATCGGCGGGTTGATGGATACCGTGGGCACGCTCACCTCGATTGCCCTGCAGTACGGCGTGCCACTCGAGAGTCTGGTGAAGAAATTCGCGTATCAACGATTCGAGCCGAGCGGGTTCACAAAAAATCCGGATATCCGCCATGCCACCAGTATCACTGATTACGTTTTCCGCTGGCTCGCTTGCCAATTCATCAAAGGCTACAAGGAAGCAACGGCGCCAAACCGAGCGCAGCCGGACTTACCTCTCAAGGAAATTGTCGAGCTCGAGAAGAAGGCTGTGAACCGGCCGGTCACGGATTTGGCGCGCACCGGCGAGAAAGAAGTGATCGACGTGATCACGAACAAGTCGGGCAATGATCCCGCCACCTCCGGACAGACCGGAAACGGCAGCGGCAATTCGGACCGCGTCATGGTCGCGCTTGGTAGCATCTTCATGGGCATTACCTGTTCGGTATGCGGCAGCGACAAAGTCATCCGCGCAGGCGCATGCGGCGTTTGCATCGAGTGCGGCACCAGCCAGGGCTGTAGCTAAGAGTTTGATCGGGGCTCGGACGCACGGCCGAATCAAGCTCGAGCGACTACTTCGATTTGCTTCTCGAATCGGAATTCATCTTGAATCTCCAGGAGCGACTCTCCAATCTGGAGTGATTGGTCTGATGAGCTACGAAAGCAGAATGCTCGAGCAGTTGGCAATGCCGAGACGCGCGGAAGTTCAGAGTGCCTTGCTTCGCACGCTGTTGAAACATGGAGGAGTCGTTAAAGAGTTCGCAGCGGGTGAAGAAATCGTCGACGAACTTGCGGATCGGTTTCGGCTAAATCCGGCTCAGCGCACCGCTGCTCTTGAGACGGTATATCGAAAAGAAAACCGCCTTAAGAAAACGCTTCTCTGGCATCGCCTGCTTTTTCGTGCCGCCGATGCACTTGCGGCCCATGGCCTAGTCTCTCGGCCGACACAAACGTCTCGCCTAACGGGCAAAAGAGAATGGATGCTCACCGAAAAAGGTTTCGACGAAGCGCTGCGTATTTCGCAAATCCCCGCTGCAGAAAAGGACTCGCTGCCGATTAGGTCGTATGAAGTTCAGAAGGTTGTGAAGAAGCTTTTGGACGCCACGAGACCTGAAAACTACCAGCCGTTCGACAGAACTCGGAAGCTTGTAAAGAAGATCAGAGAAACAGCAGTGCGACTTCGTGGTTTCCGGCAAGCTGTCATTGAAGTTTACGATTTTCGTTGTGCTGTGTGCGGCTTGAAGATCAATTCACCTGACAATCTGTGCTGGGAAGTCGAAGCCGCCCACATTGTTCCTCACGCCTCATTTGGTCGGGACGATCTTTTCAACGGGATCGCATTGTGCCGCTTTCATCATTGGGCGTTCGACGTCGGTTGGTTCTCGTTGCTCGATGATTACAAGATTACCGTTTCATCTAAGGTTTCCCATCTTCCATCCGATTTCGGGCGATGGGGAGATTATGAGTTGATTCGCGCGCTCACGAAACAGCAGACGGGAATTCGGCTGCCGATGAGGCGGGGAGTCTATCCGCACATCAATTCAATCCGCTGGCATCGCCAATTCATTTTTTGTCAATGACGTCTAGTTTGCTCCATGAAAACCGCAAAGGAAGACACCGTTTACAAAATATCCGTCGAGGATCTGCAGCAGGTCGCTAAGGAAGTTCTCGAGCGAGAATTGACCAGCAAGGAAATTGCCGAGGTTGGAAATGCGGTCGGCGATTACATCGATTGGTTTCAAGCAATCGAGAATGCAATCCACCGTTGTGTCCGCAGTACCGACCCGCTCTCCTGATATTCGACTGCAGCACAAACATATTTACGCGGTGTCCGTTGGACAGGCGCGGGTGAACAGTTACAATGCGTGGCCGCCGTTCTCAGGGCGAATTTAATGAATAAACTCGACGCGCAGCGACAAAAAGAGATTCAACAAGCTGAGGAATTGCTTTTTGCAGGTCCGCAGGCGCTCGGGTTCGCCAAAGGGCTTTTCCAGGGCCATTTCGTAGCGGATTGGGTGATGCCGTATCCGCGTATTCCGGCTGCGCAACAGACCGAGTTGGATGACACGCTCGCCGAACTTCGGCAATTTCTCGTTGAACACCTCGATCCTGCGGAGATCGATCGGCAGGCGGACATTCCGCGCCGCGTAATTGATGGTCTGGGACGCATTGGCGTGTTGGGCATGACCGCGCCGAAGGAATACGGCGGACACGGGTTCTCGCAAATGGCCAATTGCAAAGTGCTGGAAGAAATCGGGCGTCGTTGCGCATCGACATCGGTCTTCGTAAATGCGCATCACTCAATCGGGATTCGGGCGTTGCTGTTATTTGGCACGCACGAGCAAAAGCAGAGATGGCTTCCGAAATTATCAAGCGGCGAGCAGCTGGGCGCGTTCGCGCTTACCGAGAAGGAAGCCGGATCCGATGCGGCAAATGTGCAAATGCAGGCGCGGCCAACCGAGGACGGCTCGCACTTTATTTTGAACGGGGAAAAACGTTACATCACGAACGCGGCGATCGCGCACGAGCTCACCGTGATGGCGCGTACGCCAGTGCCCGGTAAAGAGGGAAAGACCGCCATCACGGCATTTCTCGTCACGCCTGACATGCCCGGATTCGAAATCCTCGAAGCGCGGATGCCGAAGATGGGAATCCGCGGGACCGCTACCGGGCGATTCGCGATGCGCGACGTCAAAGTGCCAAAGGAAAATATTCTTGGCCCGATGGGCAAAGGCCTGAAAGTCGCGCTGACGGTGCTCGATTTTGGGCGAACGACATTCGGCGCTTGCTGCACGGGTGCGGCTAAAACTTGTTTGCAACTGGCCGTCAGACACGCGAACACGCGCAAACAATTCAACAAAGCGCTCGGCGAATTCGAGTTGGTTAAAAAGAAAATCGCTCGTATCGCGGCAGACGCGTACGCGATGGAAGCGATGACAACGGTCACGGCGTCGTTCATCGACCGCGGACTGGAAGATTACATGATCGAGACCGCAATGCTAAAGGTCTTCACGACCGAACGGCTCTGGGAGTGCATCAACGAAGCGTTTCAGATTTATGGCGGCTCGGCGTATTTTGTCGATCTTCCACTGGAGCGAATGTTGCGCGATGCGCGCATCAACCAGATTGGCGAAGGCGCCAATGAAGTGCTCACTTCGTTCATCGCGCTCGTTGGCATGCGCGGGCCGGGCATGGAGTTCAAGGAAATCTACGACACGATGATGAAACCGTCGCGCAATCAGATGAGCAAAGCGTGGACCGCTGGGATGAATCGGCTTGGCGCAACGATTCGCGTGCCTGATGTGCCGGTGCAAAGCGAGCAGCTGCGCGCGCATGCGCGGCAACTCGGCCGTTTGATCTGGCGTTTTAATTTCGCCGTCAACCGCGCGTTGATCACTTATCGTGAGCCGATTCTCGACATGCAGCTCCTTCAGGAGCGGATCGCGAATGCGGCGATGGATCTTTTCGCCTCGACCTGTGTCCTCAGCCGGCAGGACAGCGAAATTCAGTTCGCGCGGCGAAATGGCGACGCCGCAGCGCCCGATCACAGCGCTGCAGATCTGTTTTTGCACCAGTCGTTTCGCCGGATTCGCCGTTTTCTCGCGGGGCTGACCGACAACGACGACAAAGCGCTGCTTGCAGCAGCAAAGTCATGCCTGGCCAAGCCACGCAGCTAAATTTGGCCGCACGCATTTATACCGACAAGGACGCCGATCTTCGCTGGCTGAAGGGAAAAACGTGCGCGGTGATCGGCTTCGGCTCGCAAGGCCGCGCGCACGTTCTCAATCTTCGGGACAACGGGATTGACGTAATCGTTGGGCTTTATCCTGGGAGCAAGTCCCGCGCAAGCGCAAAGCGGAGCGGCCTTCGAGTGGTAGATACACCGGAGGCGGCGCGACGCGGCGATATTATTTTTCTGGCGCTTTCAGACTCGCAGATGCCAGCCATTTACCGAGAACAGATCGCTCCAAATTTGCGTCGCGGTCAGACCCTGGTCTTCGCTCACGGCTTTGGGATTCACTATCGGACGATTGTTCCGCGCAAAGATGTCGATGTTGTGATGGTCGCCCCCAAAGGCCTCGGACCGATGGTGCGCCGGGAATTTCTGCGAGGTCGCGGCGCGCCCGGGCTGATTGCGGTTCACCAGAATCCTAGCCGGCACGCGAAGCGAACGGCTTTGGCGTGGGCAAGAGGAATTGGCTGTACGCGTGCCGGCGTCCTCGAAACGACTTTCCGCGACGAGACTGAGACCGATCTTTTTGGCGAGCAAGCGGTGCTGTGTGGCGGCACCAGCGCGCTGATTCGTGCCGGCTTCGACACACTCGTCCGCGCCGGCTATCCGCCCGAGCTCGCCTACTTCGAATGTCTGCACGAACTCAAGTTCATTGTCGATCTCATTCACGAGACGGGACTCGCCGGAATGCGCAGATTGATTTCGGATACCGCCAAATGGGGCGAGTTGACTATTGGTCCAAAGATTATCGATCAAACCGTGCGAAAGCACATGAGATCTGCGCTGCGCGACATTCGTTCCGGAAAATTTGCGCGCGAATTTATTCGAGAAATGGCAACCGGTGCGCGGCGTCGCGCCCAGCTGCTGCGCAAAGTTGAAAGGCACCCAATCGAAAAAGTCGGCGCACGCCTGCGCGGGCTAATGAGTTGGAAATAGAAAACAAAAAACAGCTGGCCCTGCCCTGCTAGGCAGGGCGCTCTTTCGCCGAACTGGGTCTTGGCGAAATTATTAATCGCCGCGTTGCGCTTGCGTTTCCGTTGCTTCGAGCCCAGCTGCAGCCCAACGCCCAGTTTCTGCGCCGCGCCCGATAATCTCTACCGGGTTGGCGGTGGTCGAAAAAGTGCCGAACACCCGATCGCATCGCTGCGGAATTCCAGAAGCGATGGTCTTCACGTAGCAGATTATGATCCTTGGGTGGGTAATCTGCTGTGTTGGTGGATCTGCAAATGCCGATGCACAAAATGCGAGCGCGAGCGCGCCAATTGCACATCGAACCGACCAGCCGCACAAGCGACTGAACCTGCTTTTTGTTTTCATGCCCTGATTCTGAGCCCGCTTCGAATTTTGCGCAAGCTAATTCAGAGCAGTTTTAGGACAAAGAAACCACACTTTGAGCCATACACTCGTCGGCTCTGCAGGGGAAGTTACCGGCTTCCCCTGCAAGGGCTCGCTTTTGGAGCACCAATATCAATCCGCCCAAAGAAAGTGTTCCAAGCGCAGATGGTTCAGGCGGGCCTTGGCTTCTTCCCTTCGGTTCCCACCGGTGGCAGCCAGTCGCTCGTAAATCGCGGCCGCAGACTCCCATTTTGAATCTTCCTCCAAGAGTCGCGCGGCATTAAATCCAGCCTTGTAGTACCAGAAGAGTTCGCGTCGCCCATCTGGTCGCGCCTCGTCCTCCAGGATTTTGTAAAACGTCTCGAGCGCGCCGGCGCGGTCGTTTTTCTTTTCCAGACAGAGGGCCTTTTTAAACAGCGCCTGGTTGCGCCAGTGAATCGATCCGTTCTTCTCCGACGCCAATTGGTCATAAATTTCGATGGCTTGCTGGTAATTTGCGCTTCCGCCCATTTCGAAAAAAATATCGCCTTTACCGCACAGCGCCTCGCGCTTCTCAGACTGCGCAGCATCGCTTTTCAGCACTTCATCATATAAGACGAGGGCGTCCTTTGGCTTCCCAAGCTTACGCTCGATGACAGCTTGTTCGTTACGCGCGGCCCACCGCAACGCGCCATTGAGCCGCACCACTTCATCAAACAGGACGATCGCTCGATCGAGGGAATGCTCAGCCATGCTCGACATCGCCGATTTCGCCGCGAAAAAAAGAGCCTTTTCCCCGAGCGGACTATCCGGATTTTGTTGCGCCAGAATCTCAAACTGTGTTTGCGCATTCGCGAAATCCTGGTGTCGATAGTAAATCTCCGCCAATTTCATTCGAACCTCCGGCGCGAGCGGCGAAGCGCTGTGCTGCTCGAGAAAGCGCTTCGCAATGTTGATGACCTCGGTCTCATTCGCATCGGTTGAATCGTCAATCCAAATCCTGAGATAATCCGCGCGCTCCGTCGCCGCAGCAGTTGGTTTGGAATCGGCTGCACGCGAGAGATTTTTTTGCGCCTCAGCCACGCGCGGCGGCGAGGAGTGGAAGGCCAACTCGGCCAATCCAACCCAAGCCTCGGACACGCGGGGGTCTTTGGGAAAATCGCGAATAAATTTTTGCAGCGTTTCCGCAGCTTTCTTGTCGCCCCTGGCCGCTTGCAACAAACCTTCCTCCAATCGCAGGCTGGCGCGCGATTCTTCATCACCGCCCTGTTTTTCGAGTTCGTTGTAATCGGCCACAAAGCGGGCGTGATCAGCTAGCTGCAACCAGCCGGTGCACGCGTTAAACAGCGCAATCCTTGCCCATGGCGAAGCGGAATGCCCGATCTCTTCAAAAGCCGCGGTGGCTGCCTCAAATCGCCTCGCGGCATATTGCGCCTGAGCGGCGAGCAGGTTGATTCGGTCAAGCAGCGACGCCTCTGGCTGCAGCGAACGGGCGTCATTCAAAATCGCGATCGCCTCGTCAAAATGCCGGTCTTTCATCTCGAGTTCTGCAAACTCTACAAGAGCGGGCGCGATCGCCGGGGATCTTACTTCACCGCCACGCAGCTGCGTGAACAATTGCCGTGCCCGGTCTCGGCGCCCGGCGCGGGCTTCAAGCTGGGCAAGGTACCACCGCGCAAATGTTCGCCGCGGTTGTTCCGGATTGCGCACCCATTTCTCCAATTCGCTGCGCGACGGTCTATGCTCGGACGCGTAAAGCTCATCTAATTTTGCAAAGAGAACAGGCAGTCCGGCATCAGCGGGATGGCGATCGATAAACTGCTCGATGACGTCGTCCCCCGATTCGGGCGTTCTTAGTTGCAGGTGCGCGTCGGCCATCCCCACAAGCGCCGTGACGAGCGTCTCGTGCGGCGTATCCTCCGGTTTTTGCACCGCGGCTTGAAACGCGCTGATCGCCCTTTCCGGTCGCCGCAAAATGAGCTCCACCCGGCCGCGCAAAAGCCGCCGCTCTTTTCGTTCTGCCATTGATTGCGGCTTGATGTCGTTCAGAACGCGCTGTGCGTTAGTCGCGTCGGCTCTGCCGATGTACAATTCAGCCAAACGAAACTGCGCCCGCGTACCCCACTCTTTGTCGTGAACGAGAGAGGTGAGTTTTGCCAGCGCTTCATTCGATCTTTCCAACGCGCGCAGCGCTTCCGCGGCTCCAAAAGTTGCTGCCGAATGGAACCGTGAAGTTGGTGTCGCTGCCAGTTCTTCGTAGAACGGAAGCGCGTCGGCCGATCGATGCAGGCTCGCAAGGACCTGGGCCCGCCAAAACTTTGCCCATTCAAATTCACGCAGCCGAGGATTTGCAAGAAGCGCCAGCGCCTCCGCAGGCTGCTTCGCTGCGAATTGAGCTTCCGCAAGCTTTTCTGCGATGGCGCACCACGCGGCGTCGCTGGAGCTCTGGTCGAGCAGCACTCGCAAGCGCACCACCGCCACTTCCGGTACACCTTCCAGCAACGGCTTGGTTGCCTCCGCCAGCGCGGCGGATATGTCCGCGCGCGCAAGTGGCGCGAGCATGCCGATGAGACACATGAGTCCTATACGTCCTATCCGACTCATGTTTCCCCCAGTGCGGCCCGCAGATATCTTCCAGTATAACTTTGCGGAAGATCGATAACTTTTTGCGGCGGACCCGCTCCCACTATGTTGCCGCCAAGCTCGCCACCTTCAGGTCCTAGATCGATAATCCAGTCCGCGCACTTAATCATCTCCAGATTATGCTCGATCACAATGATCGTGTTGCCTGCGTTGCGAAGTTTCATCAACACTTGCAGCAATTTTTCAATATCGGCAAAGTGCAACCCGGTTGTCGGCTCATCGAGAATGTACACGGTGCGACCAGTGGCCTTTTTAGCAAGCTCCGTCGCAAGTTTGACCCGCTGCGCTTCTCCACCCGAAAGAGTCGTGCCCGCTTGGCCGAGTCGCAAGTAGCCGAGGCCAACGTCCAGCAGTGAATTTAGCTTTTCGGAAATGCTTGGCACACTACGAAAAAAGCGTGCCGCTTCATCCACGTTTAGATCGAGAACGTCGGCAATATTCTTGCCTTTGTAAGTGATCTCGAGTGTCTCGCGGTTGTAGCGTTTGCCGCGACAAACCTCGCACTCGACGTAAACATCGGGTAAAAAGTGCATCTCGATTTTGATTAACCCGCCGCCTTCGCAGTTTTCGCAACGGCCGCCTTTGACATTGAAACTGAAACGGCCCGCGTCATACCCGCGCACGCGCGCCGCCGGCAATTGCGCCAATAGTTCGCGTATTGGTGTAAATGCGCCGGTGTAAGTGACGGGATTTGAGCGCGGCGTCCGGCCAATCGCGCTCTGGTCAATGACCACTGCCTTGTCGATCTGATCTAGTCCGCGAATTGCCTTGTAAGCGCCCGGTTTATCTTTGGAATTGTAGAAATACCGGAAGAGCGCGCGCCGCAGAACGTCATCCACAAGAGTCGATTTGCCGCTGCCAGAGACGCCGGTCACACAAGTGAGACAGCCAAGAGGAAAAGAAACATCGATTTTCTTGAGGTTGTTTTCAGTTGCGCCAACAACTGTCAGCCAGCCGTCGGATCGCGGCTGGACGCGCTGCTTGGGAATCGCAATGCGCGCGCGTCTGGAAAGATAATCGCCTGTTAGAGAATTCCTCGCGCGCAGGATGTCATGCAGACTTCCCTGGGCAACAATCTCACCCCCACGCGGGCCCGCACCCGGGCCAAGATCGATAATGTAGTCCGCAGCGCGGATCGTTTCTTCATCATGCTCAACAATGATGACCGAATTGCCGAGATCGCGCAGCCGTCGCAGCGTCCCGAGCAAACGCGCATTATCGCGCTGATGCAAACCGATGCTCGGTTCATCCAAAATGTAAAGAACCCCTGCCAAACCCGAGCCAATCTGTGTCGCCAATCGGATTCGCTGCGCTTCGCCACCGGAAAGCGTGCCGCTCTCGCGATTAAGAGTGAGATAGCCTAGCCCGACCTCAACAAGAAATTGCAGCCGCGATTGGATTTCGCGCACCACGTCGGTCACAATCGCTTGCTGTTGCGCGGTCAGGCCGAGCGCCCCGATAAATCGGAGGGCGCCTTCTACGGTTTGTTCGCTGAATTGATGGATGTTCAGTTCGCGGCCATGCTGATCCTTAATCGTAACGGCCAGGATTTCCGGTTTTAGTCGTGCCCCGCCGCACACTTTGCACGGCTCGCGCGTCATGAACGCGCGAATGCGATTGCGCGTGAACTCGCTCTGCGTTTGCTCATAGAGGCGCTGCATTTGCGGCACCAGTCCTTCAAACGGCTTAGCGACCTTGTTTTCGCCGTTGGCGCCGAGCTGGATTTCAATCGGCTGGCTGTTTGTGCCGAAGTAAAGCGCGGTCTTGAATTCATTGGGCAAATCGGCGAAGGGTACATCTTCGTTAACTTGGAAATGTTTCACGAGAGCGTTCTGCAAATGACGATAGTAGGCAAGCATGCGCTTTGTGCCGCGTCGCCATGGTGTGATTGCTCCTTCGGCCAGAGTTTTGGTTGGATCGGAAATCATCAACTCCGGATCGACGACCAGTTGCGTCCCCAAACCGTGACAAGCCGGGCAGGCGCCGAGATGGCTGTTGAATGAGAAATGTTTCGGGGTCAACTCGCCCAGTGTGAACCCGCTCTCCGTGTTCCCATAATCAGTCGAGTAGCGCAGTTGTTCCCACTGTTCAGGTTCGGCATTTGATGTTCGGCGTTCGATGTTCGATGTTGCACGCAACACAACAATCCTGTTCCCGCCCCACTTAAGTGCAGTCTCAACCGAATCGGTAAGGCGAACTCGGATGCCGTCGCGCACAAACAGTCGATCCACCACTGCTTCGATGGTGTGCCGCTCGTTTTTCCGGAGCCGGATAGGCTCGTTGCGATCCAGCTCCATGATCTGGCCATCGATCCGGACGCGGACAAAACCTTCGCGCCTGATCTTTTCGATCACATCCCGGAATTGGCCCAGTTGATTCTCGACCAAAGGAGCCAGCAAGAAAATTCTTGTTTCTGGTTCGTACGCGAGAATTCGATCGACGATCTGCTGGGGTGTTTGCCGGGTCAGCGGTTGCCCGGTGCGGGGATCGTAGGGCTGACCAATTGCCGAAAAGAGCACCCGCAAATAATCATAGACTTCAGTCGTGGTCGCGATGGTCGATCTGGGATTCGTGCCCGCACCACGTTGCTCGATCGCGATCGCCGGCGAAAGGCCCTCGATAAAATCAACATTCGGCTTCTCCATCTGATCGAGAAACTGCCGCGCGTATGCCGAGAGACTTTCCACATAGCGGCGTTGGCCTTCAGCATAGAGCGTATCAAAAGCGAGCGACGATTTCCCGGAGCCACTCAATCCGGTAATGACAACCAGTTTCTCCCGGGGAATCTCCAGGTGGAGGTTCTTCAAATTGTGCTGGCGTGCACCACTGATCTTGATAACCTGCGCAGGCATTCTGACGTCGAATCTCGAACCTTTTAGTCAAGCACAGTCAGGCTTGTTCTCCAGCAATTTCTGGCATGAGCCACGTGGGAACCAACCTCCTCCGCCTCCGTGACTTGGCGATTCGACGTTGGCAATTGATTAGTGGCTTTATTTTTCGCGCAAAGTCAGAAGCCTTCTGGTCCAGATACTCGTCGGGCTTTCCCCAATCGCTCTGACTGTGCGAATAATACGGGGGAACTGGTCCTCCGTGCCCTACGGCGACGAGTGGTGGACTCCGGGAGGACAGATCGTTTCGTTTTTTCACGGCACACTCCAATTCGCCGATCTTTTCCAGCAGCACAACGAAAGCCGGAAACTGTTTCCAAATCTGTTCTACTTGTTGATGGCCGCTGTTACGGGACGATGGGATGTCAAGGACCCGATGGTGCTGCTGTTCGTGATGATGTGTGAATTGGTTCGGCGACTGCGTCCAGATATGCGGTCGTAGTTGTCTTTTTTACATCGGATTGGTTGGACTGGCGGCAAGCTTTCTTCGTAATTCACGCCAACTTCATCCGTGATCAAATGGCCAGAAATCGACCCCTCATTAGCGGAAAGTTTTTCTTTTTCTTCAACAGAAATCTGCCAATTTGGCGGTGCAGACCGCGTACTTGACCTTCGTGGCATGTACGCCTCATAATTGTTGGATGGCGTTTACGACGCCAAATGCAAATCGTTTAGCGAATCTTATCTGTGTACGAGCCAATTTCTTACATACTCTTTAGTGGCCCGACAGGATAGTCCTTAGGCTCCCGCCCGTTTCTTGTGATCATCTGGGGTATCTGCCATGGTTGATGAGACCCAAATTCGAAATGGGGACGCTTTGACAACCAGTCTTCCATCTGGCCTTTCTATTCTTGTCCCCGTCTATAACAGCTCGGAGATCTTACCAAGTCTCATTGAAAGAATCATACCCGTTGCCAAATCGCTCAATATTCCCTTCGAAGTAATCCTTGTAAATGACGGTAGCTCCGACGACAGTTGGAGTACCATCCGCCGCCTGACGGCGATGCATGCATGCATACGGGGAATTTCGATGATGCGGAACTATGGTCAGCACAATGCACTCCTCGCCGGATTGCGAGTTGCGACCTACGCTACGACGGTAACCTTGGATGACGATCTGCAGCATCCGCCGGAAGAGCTTCCGAAACTTGTTGAAAAATTACGCGAGGGATTTGATGTAGTCTACGGTTCGCCAGAAAGCGGAACTCACGGCTTCTTCCGCAACCTCGCTTCTGTCGCGACCAAGCTCACATTGCAAAATGCCATGGGTGCGGAATCGGCGCGTTACGTCAGCGCATTCCGAGCTTTCAAAACCGACCTCAGGAGAGCCTTCAGCACGTTTCAAAGCCCCTTCGTTTCTTTAGACGTTCTGTTGACTTGGGGAACTGTAAATTTTGGCTCCGTGCGCGTAAAGCATGACGCGCGCCGAATAGGCCGATCAACTTACAGCGTGTGGAAACTTATCCGCCATGCGTTAAACATGATAACAGGCTTCTCGGTCTTGCCTCTACAGGTAGCCAGCATTATCGGATTTGCCCTTTCCTTCGGGGGTCTTGCCGTGCTCGCGTATGTTTTGTTGCGCTTTATGTTCTATGGAAGCACTGTTGCCGGCTTTCCATTTCTGGCGTCTATCATCGCAATCTTCTCTGGCGCTCAATTGTTTGCCTTAGGAATCCTGGGAGAATATATGGCGCGTATTCATTTCCGGAGCTTGGATCGTCCCGCCTACACGGTGGCTGAAACAATCGAGGCGGTTCATTGATGGCAGCAGATACGTCAGCGGAATGCTCTCTCTTGGAATGGGATTCTTCATTTTTTGGGTTTCCAATTGCACAAGCTGCCAGTCAGACCTTGTCTGAAGGAAGCGGTAGAGCTATGCTAGAATGGTCTCAAGCAAATTCGGTCCGATGTCTTTATCTTCTGGCCGACCCCAATTCAACACAAACCGCCGGATTGGCGCATAGATTGGATTTCAAATTCGTAGATGTCAGAGTTCAATTGAGTTTAGAAATTGGTGCGCCCAATGCATCTAAGGTTCAAGAATCCAGAGCGCGGACTGCCCGAGAGCCGGATATCCCTGCTCTGCAGGCAATCGCGCGAGGCGCACATCAAGACAGCCGCTTCTTTTTTGACACGAATTTCCCAAGAGCGCGGGCTGAAGACCTTTTCGCGACTTGGATCGCTAAGGACTGCGCGGGCTGGGCGGATAAGGTCCTTACGGTTGAACGCGGAAGCAGCGGACCGCTGGGGTACATCACATGCAATCTAAGTAAGGATTCAAACACTGGCCGAATAGGTCTGGTGGGCGTTGCGTCCGAGTTTCGCGGAAAGGGTGTGGGCAAGACCCTCATTTCCGGGGCGCTCCAATGGTTTTGCTCCGTTGGTGCGCAAAAGATTGCTGTCGTCACTCAAATGCGCAACGTCGCCGCGCAGCGGCTCTACCAGAGGGGGGGCTTTCGCACCGAAAGCGTCAGGGTGTGGTACCATCGCTGGTTTTAGCCTGCCCGGGATGAATACTTCAATCCCTTTTAATAAACCTCTCGTCAACGAGGCGGGCCGCCGCTACGTCGCCGAGGCACTCTCATCAGGGAAGCAATCTGGTGATGGGCCCTTTACTCAGCGGTGCCACGCGCTTCTGGAGTCGCTTCTCGGCGTCCCAAAGGTGCTCCTTTCCACTTCGTGCACCCACGCATTGGAAATGACCGCATTACTGCTTCATCTCCAACCCGGCGATGAGGTCATTATGCCTTCCTTCACCTTTACCTCTACGGCCAATGCATTTGCTCTGCGGGGTGCACGCATTGTATTCGCGGATATCCGGCGCGACACATTGAATTTGGATGAGCGCCAAGTCGAATCACTTATAACTGCTCGCACCAAGGCTATCGTTGTTGTCCATTACGCAGGTGTGGGATGTGAAATGGATGTTCTACTCGAAGTCGCCAAACGTCATGGAATAGCAGTTATTGAAGACAATGCTCATGGTCTCTTTGCCAAGTATCGGGGCCGATACCTAGGGACGTTTGGGGGCCTTGCTGCCCAAAGTTTTCACGAAACCAAAAACTTTAGCTCTGGTGAAGGTGGCGCACTTATCATTAATGAACCAAGGTTTATTGAGGAGGCTGAGGTGATCAGGGAGAAGGGTACTAACCGAAGTCGCTTTTTCCGTGGGGAAGTCGACAAATATTCATGGATAGGTCTCGGCTCGAGCTATTTGCCATCAGATATTCTGGCAGCGCTTTTACTCTCCCAGTTAGAGGCGAGGGAAGAAATTCAGTCAAGGCGACGACGGATTTGGCAAAACTATTATGCTGGCCTTGAGGCGTGGGCTGACCAACAAGGAGTGGGGCTACCATTTGTCCCCGGTTACTGCGATCAGGCTTATCACATGTTCTACTTGTTACTGCCGTCGCTACAAGATCGACAGGCTCTCATCGGCCATCTTCGATCACGTGGAATCCTGGCAGTGTTTCATTATCTACCGCTCCACCTATCGGAATACGGGCGACGATGGGGCGGCAAAGACGGCGACTGTCCAGTTGCAGAAGATGTGAGCGCCCGCTTGCTACGCTTGCCCTTCTTCTTCTCGCTCACTGACACCGAACAAGCAGCCATTATCGACTCCATCTGCAGTTTTGTCCCACACCATGCTAGGCAGCAGGCTTACTTCCAAGCTTGATAGAGGCCCGGCTACGATCCGCCGTAGTTACCGATTCTAGGGACTCGGAAGGCTAGTTACAGGTGGCAGGACGATTTTCTCATCTGAAAGCGTTTCCCCCTCTGCGCTACGAATGGCGTATTGTAGCTTCGGATCGTAGCCTCTTATATAGCCAAGAAACCCCATATTTCTGGCAAATTTGTTTAGGTAGAATATCCGGTCCGTGAACGGCGCCACCGCTGAAGAGCAGGCGACGCCGCAAATGACTCCAGCGGGATCGACGATCACCAGGGTCTTCGGAGCTGCCTTTCCATCGATCCATGCCACGCCAACGACTCGTGCCGCCGGTTTACCGTTTTCGCAGGAGACTATAGTATCAATCCGGCAATGGCCCCGGAGCCGTTCCGGCTTATGCCGCCCATTGAATAGGTTTGATTCGTTAAGGCCAATCCAATCCTGCACGCCCTCTGCAAACATGTCTAATCGACGTTGTCGCAATTGCTCGGCCACGCGATAAACCCAGTGTATGCCTGCTGCGGGCGCTAGGATACGTATTTGTTGGTCATCCCGAACTCCATTAACCAGGCTTGTTGCTCCCGCCTGGGCAAGACGCCTGGCCCACCTGCAATTGAGCCCGCCTTCGTAGTGAGATGGGAAAGCCAAAATCGAGCCAACAAAGACTACCAGATAAACTGGCCACCGTGCCCAGCGTATCGATTCAGCATGCTGGAGCGCCACTAAGAGCACACCTGTCCAGAAAAGGGTGCTGTGAAAAAAATAGCGCGGTGCGGCGAGTTCGCCTGGCAACGCTCGAAAATGGTCAGCTCGGCCAATAACGACGACTTCCATAGCTATAAGATTAAAAATGACTAGGGCTAACCCAATAAGTCCGAGACTGCTTCTACTGATGTCGCGGCGAACCATCGCGTAAACAATTTCGCCCATCGCAACTAGCAAAGCGACCATGCCGAACGCCAGACCCAACAGCGATGACTCGATCAGCCCGGCAGAAGGTGGCCCTGCTCGCCAGTGTGCTGCCGCATTAAAGATTGGTGCGCTCAGCAGTCGACATAAATAGGACACATCAGTAGTTATGCCCGAGCTAGATAAAACGAGGGTCTGCAAGCCCGCGAGTGTTGACCCATGAGGAGGCAACAAAATGAAGATGACCGCTGCGGTTACGGCAGCAACGATGATGAGGCCGGAAGTGCGCCAGGGCAAACGAAGGCACCACGCTAGCAACAATAGGGTCGGCCAAGTTGCCAAACCGGCGCCAAAGCTAAAAGAGGCGACAAACCCTCCGGCGATTACAGCAACTGTAGCAGTCCAAAACCGTGCTGAGTGAGTGCGCATGGATGGCAGGCAGATAAATGATACCTCCGCCCCCGCCATAAGGAGAGAAGCGTTACAGTTAAAACCCCCGGATGCCATGATATTTGCACGGCCCATCCAGAAGGTTCCTACAATTACGACGAGAGTAGACATTATTTTTGCAGTAAACGTTACAGTCTCATCGCGCCACACTGGGATGAGCAGCAGTCCTGTTGCGATCAAAAGCAGGGTGAGCCCGACATAGAAGACCAGTTGCTGGTTACCGTGGAAAAAACGAAGATCCGTCAGCCAAATGAAGCTAGGGAAGAACATCGAGTGGCCATTGTGCTTCAGCAACGCGCTTTCGAGCCAAGTGTGATTCAAGCAGACATCGTAAATCCTCCAGAAATCCTGATGAGTCACCGGCCAGTGCCCCAGACAAAGGTAAGCGACGCCGGAAACCAGGAAAACTGCGCCGACACAGATAGCGCATAACTGCGTAGTCCGATGAGCTATCACGCTGAGTTTATTCATCGATTAAAAACCGCGGCTCTATGCATCAAAGGTTGGTTTCGAACGAACAGTCTCTCCACAGTGATGTTCTACTTCCGGAAGAACCGCATCATTTGCAACACTGCGCACCAATAGTATAGCTGCAGAGCGTAACTACGTGCATGACCCAGATATCCATTGTGGTTGCGATCAGTGAAGGAACTCGCCGGCGAAGCCCGGACGACTGTCGGAACTACCCAGCGGGATCGAAATATCACCGATCTTACTCGAGATAGTTCCGCAGGAACAGCTCCATAATGTGCTCTGCGCCGGCGCCCCTTACGTGTCTCAGATCGGGCTCCCATTCAGTGGCACAGTCGGAGTCCCATGATCTCCATAACTCGCACGTTGGGCGCACACTCTGGTGTCCCGCGGCTCAGTAGTGGACCTGGCGATCTCCGGAAAGCTATCTCTCATTCATATTCTGCGCAACGTTAGGCCGGGAATAGGCGGGTCTTTCTGGTTTCCGCGCGACAACTATTATGCGGGCCATATGCTCAGCCAGTGTCTGCAGGACGACTCTTTTAACTTCCCGTATGTTAGCAAATCCGATTAACTCGAGATTCTTTTTCAGAACCGGCGTGCTCAGCGCCCAAAAGTTACTTGGATCGTTGTTTTGCATATGCATGAAGTAACAGATGTTTGGGTCCTGTGGATGATCGTAGACTTGCGTCTCCAGTGCGAGATAGCCCTCCGGTTTCAGGTTGTCGAAGCTTCGCTGAAGTGAGAGCAACGGATTCGGCAGATGGTATAGCGTCCCGAAGTGGAGAACGACGTCGAACTCACTTGGGCGACTGAAAGTCTCCGCACTTTCACAGTGGAACTCGCAAGATACGTCGCTCAGACTGGCCAGAAACTTTGAACCTTCGATGTGGCGCGGACTATTATCCACTCCTGTCGTGGAAAACCGATACTTCATAGCCGCGTAGATCGAGTTGTAACCAGCGTTGCAACCGATATCGAGCAGTCTCCCGCCCGAGATATCTTCGAACGGAATGGCAGTTTCCACCATACGCAACTTATTCAATGGCTGTTCGGAAAATGGGATGCGGCGTTTGAGGTCTTTTGTCGAAACGCCGTTATCGAAGTCAATTCGATGAGCCCATGGTTCCCAATGTCGGAGCTTTTCCTTCAGCGCCTCGGGCGCGAGCGTCGTGTGCAGGGTGAGAAAACTTTCGTCCATTTCAAGTTCGATCAGATCTCGTATCGGCCGTTTCCATTTGGACCGCGGATGTCTAATCTAAAACCTAGACTCAAGCACAACTGCCTTTCTTCTCCAGTGAATTTAGCCGCCCGTGAAATGGATAACTATGTTTTACAGAAGTTCTCTATGGGCTCGGTTGAAAAGGCGCCTATCAAAGAAGGAGCCGGCGGCGAATCGACAGAGCTTCCGCAAGATTCACCGTGGCGCGAGTAGATAAATTGCGCTTAGCGCCAGCAGAAAATAGGGAACGAGGACAGCTGCGCCTGCGTAATCTTTTGCCATCCGTTGCCCGAAGAACAGGGCGATGATTGCGATGGCGGAAACGACCGCGCCGTAGAATGCAACCATCGAATCGCGCGAGAAGATTATTACGACGCATCCAAGCGCGCTGAGCGCGCCGGCTGCAGTCTCGATGATGGTGATCACGGTCAAAAGCGCAGGAACAATCCCCGCCAGCGGGCTTTTGGCGAAATGCCCTTTCAACCATTCCAGATTGCCGCGCCGATCGACCACTTTATCGATTCCCGATTGCAGAAAAAGAATGGCGAGAAACGCAGACGCGAAGATCTGCAAAAAGTAGATTCCTCCAGTGAACGTTTGTGGATTCGGCATCGAGGCTGCATTCTAGCTGCTACGATACAGAGTTGTCGATCTTGTTGGCAATTGGAAACGCGATGCAACAAATGCTGTAGTCGCCTCGCTCTGTCGAGGCGCTCCTAAACACGGCGCAGAGCGCTGTGGCTACACCTTAAGAGATGTTCTAAAAAACAGGGACGCGGTCTTATCCGCGTCCCTGCTCGTGGAACTATCTTACGACCTTACGATTACGGAATGCTGTTCGGCACGCCCAGACCCGTCACGTCATCCCAGCCCGTAGCAGTGAACTGCGTCGGTGAACCGGAATAATCGTTGAAGGTACGGAGCCGGTCCACCGTGCCATTGCAGTCGTCAATACTATTCACAAAGTTCCGGCGTGCTACCGCAGTGTTAATAGCTGTGATGTCCCTGAACTTGCTGGCGTTTTGATAGAAGAATGGATTAGCGAATCCGTGTGGAGAGTTGGCTTTCTGATCCGATAGCGCCATAATCCCGGCGAAGATCGGGCATGCTAAACTCGTCCCACCGAGGCGATATTCGTCATACATCGTCACACTCCCGTGGCACGATTGAAAAGTCTGTGTTTGACCGACGAGATACCCGGTCTGAGCGTCGGCGAGCGCGGCTACGTCTGGCACGCCGCGGCCGGTTTTACCTGCTAGGTTGCGGCCGTAATTCGCCTGGTAATCAGGTTGGGGGAAGATTGCACTGAATCCACCGCCAGCGCCGGCTTGCCATCCAGCCCGGGTACAGGACGGCACGTTCGGCTTGCAGTTATAGCTGCTTACGCCCCAACCGGTTTCAAAATCGAGATTATGATTTTGATCCACGGCTAAGCTGGTACCCCCAACTGCTGTGACCCACGGGCTGGAAGCGGGCCAATCCGTTGATGCATACCCGAGCACCGACGTCTCATCGCCAAAATCTCCAGACGAGAAATAGACGCCGATCCCTTCCGCCGCTGCCTGGATGAGGGTGTCATTAAAGGGAATGATGTAACCCGGCGGCAAATTCTCGCCGAGGAAACCGTACGAGTTACTCACGATCTGCGCGAGGTGGTTATCGAGGATGTGATTCATCGCCGCGTCCAAGTCCTGGTAATTGTTAGGTCCGGCAACGTAAACGACGTGGGCGTTCGGTGCCATGCCGTGTACAGATTCGACGTCAAGCGTCTCCTCGCCGTACCAACCTTGCGGGTCCTGCACCGGATTTTCCGGGATGTTGTAGACACCCGGCGGTACCACTTGCGTGAAGGTGCCGCCGCCGGTCGTCCCGAATCGCGGAATCCCGCGGTGGTCTGACCATGTATTGGCATCGTCGAGGATTGTTGGCGAGGCGTAGGCGTCAATGATTGCGACGGTCTGACCGGTGCCGTCATATCCCGAGATACGATAGGCGCCCTTGACGTCCTGAGGAGTATGTCCCTTAATTGTCCACGGCACAGACGTCAGATTATCGGGGTTATCTGTAAAGCCTGCCGGGAAAGAATATCCTGGGGCGGCAACACCTCCAACCGCGCCTGTGAGTAGCTCCCCGTAGTAAGCCGAAAGCGGAGGCGAGTTCCGGAACCCCGGAGCAGGTGGCGCATTCGGCCCGTCCTTCACGTTATTTGGATGGACAAAGAAAGCGCTTTGATCCAGTCCCACTACACCGCTAACCATGCCAGCTAGCGAACTCGGTATGGAGACGTCTGCAGATGGTGAGCGAAGCGTCGCTCCGTTGGCGTTGTACATGCCGAAGTTGACGCCGAATGCCGCTTGTGCCTGCGCGACGGTTCCTTTCGCCGAGACGTAATGATTGTTCTGTGGCGTGTAGACCAGAGTGAATCCCTGGCTCGTTAACCAGTTCTGGACTTGCGCTACCTGATTGGCAGTTGGCGCAAACTGCTGCCGGAATTGCGCAGGCGTCAAATAATGACGGTACGACGTGCTGCGTGGATCCGAAACAGCGCGTGCCAGCGATTCAGCAGCACTGGCGTTGTTCCAGCCGAGATAAACGCGGAATCCTAGCTGTGCATTTGAATTGGCTGCTCCGACGTAATTCGCCGAATTAGCCCAACTCGGTTTGCTCCCTTTGAGCGTCGATCGCGCCGCCGGCGCCGCGAGAGCGACAATGGTGAGGGCAACGGAAGACAGTACTAAAGATACTGCGAGGAGTTTTTTCATAGATTTTGATAGGTGAAAGTTGGCGAACCTCGATGGTGGCCAACGAACTGTCAATACTTTTTCGCGCAATAAGAATCGCTAGAGTTTGCAATGAAAGCGCCCCCGCATCGCCGATGGCCGCGGGTAATTAAAAGACGTCGACATCAAAAAAATGGGCGGGATAGGTTTCGCTATCCCGTCCATTTGAGAAACCAACGCTGTTACGGTGTCAGCTTGCTGATACGCGTGTTCCAGTCGGCGAGCGCGGTCCGCGTGCCGGGGTCCATGACTGGCTGCGCCGCAGCTGGAGCTACACGCTTTCGTGCAGTCGCACCCAGAATGCGGTTGCCGATCCGAGCGACTTTCGCTCACTCCTCCTACAGATTCTTACATCGGCAGGAGGAGCGAATACAGCGTCAATCGAGCTGAGTGGAGATCCTAGGGCGTCGGATCGGCGTACGAGCCGCCGAAGATGTCGCTGTTGCCGAACGTGGCCGGGCAGTTCTGCTGCGGCGCTGGCGTCGGAACGCTGCCGCCGATTTGAACCGACAGTCGATACGCATCAATGGCCGGACAGACAGCGGCGTTGCGGACGTCGTTCCACACGCCCGCCCCGTACGTGTTGGTCGCGATTGCGTACACGTAATCGCCGAGGAACTCTGCTACCAGGCTGTTCGCGCTCGATCCGCGCGGATCACCGACCGCGCCGCGGTGGAGTGTCGAGAAAGCGCCCGGCATGCCGGTGGCGATGTTGATGTCCGCGTGCTTCAGCACGCCGACCAGACCTCGGGGGCTTGTTGTGTCGTTGCGGAACGGCGTCGTGAAAGCGTTGTAAACGACGTAGAGGTCACGTCCATTGGGCGAAAGAGCCGGTGCCGCGTAGAAGCCACGGTCGTTCACAGGGGTACTTGTACTTACCACTATCGGACTAGACCAAGTGCTACCGCCATTTTTGGAATAGCTGAGCAGCACCTTTTCACTGTTGAGACCAAAGCGACCGTCCACCCAGGCGTCGACGATCTCGTTGGTAGCGCCGGCGCCAGTCGGCGCGCCGTTGGCGATATCGAGCGACGGCGAGGGCGCCAGGTCGCTCCGTGCGCCGGCGATGCCATCCTCGGTGCATTCGTTAAAGACGGGGTCGATGTGGTAACAGGCGTCGTTCATTTTGAAGATCGCGACCGGTTTGGTCCAAGTATGACCACCGTCGAACGACTTGAGCAGATCATGCGACCCGATGCCCGGCGTCGCCGCGAAAGGAAATGTTTTCGCCGCCGTGGGGGTCGCGAAATGCGTAACCGCCAGGTACACCACGCCGTGGCTATCGCTGCGGATGGTGCACCCGGTCCGATAGCCGTGCGGCGCGTTGCTGATGGCCTTGGTGACCTCTTGCGAGGTCCAGGTGTTGCCGCCGTCCCGCGACACCGACACCACCAGGGGCACACCTCCGCTGGTGCCTTCGAACGCGGAGCTGCAGACATAGACATCTCCAAAGAACGGGCTGGACGCCGCGTTGTCGGCCCAGATCTGCTCCTTATCCGAGAAGAGTGCCCCGTTCTGCTTCGTTACGATTACTGGACGTTTCCAGTTCGCCTTGTTGGAGGCGATCACAGCTGTGAGACCAGTGGACGGTGTGTCCAAGCGCGAGACGGTGACCGCCTCGTAGCCCTTGAACGTGTCGTTCCTCTTCGCGCTTAGGTTCGAGACGAGGGTGGCGTAGTATAACCGTGATCCGTTGGCCCAGGAGAATTTGCCATTAGCTCCGGGTCGCGGGCCGAACGCCACGGCCGGGTCGCCATCAGTCACTAGCCCCGCTTCGTAGTACCAGGGCAGAGTGCCAATCGGTCCGACTTGTGGCTGACAAGGTGGATCATTGTTGCCCACGACGCCCAAGCAGTTGCGCGCGCTCCAGCCGGTGTACGTAGGCTGTATCCAGGTGGTGCCGGAGTTGAACGAGAAGTAAACACCTGAGGTGCCTACACCCGTCGTAAACGGGCAGGTCGTGTCGTCGCCGGCGTTGCACGCCTCCAGGTCGATGTTGTCGTTCGCGCCCGCAACGAGTATGTTCGGGTGGTTGGCGTCCACGGCGATTGCCGGCTCGTTCTGCTTGTTCCGCGAGAACGGGCTCGTTGGGCTGCCGACGTTGACGCGCGTTTCGGCGACGAAAGCCAGTGCGGCCGCCGCGGACATTAGGGTAACCGCGATTGCGATACGCAGAGGTGATAGAACACGATTTTGACGATCAAACCGGCCAGGAGTTTTCATAAATTTTAGCTGTCAATTACGGATTCAATTTTGAATTGAATTTGGGAGGGTCAGAGTGCGAAACGGCTACACAAGTGTCAAGCAGTTCTTAGTTTTTTGTTTATTTGGGTCCAATGTTGTCTCGGATGCTGCTGTGATAGCAGCCTTCGACTCAGGCGACTGCGGCAGCGCGTTTTCGTGCGGTCGCATCGAGAATGCGCTTGCGGAGCCGGATGATTTTGGTGTTGCACCGACGTATTCGTCGATGTCGATGTAATCGACATCGAGTGCTCGAGACTCATACACAGCGGCGCTTCGAGCTTTCCTGCACCTTGGCTTGGGAGGTTGGCGAGGCTTCCAGCATCGCCCAATGAATCTTCAGCCAACCATCCTCATCGTTGAGGGCGAGAAGCACACGCGCGATGAGCTACGGCGGCTGCTGGGGAACGATTATAATCTGCATGTCGCCGCCGATGTCGCCGGCGCGATGAAACGTCCTCGAGCGCGAGCAGTAGAGGTAACACACTGGCGGATGGGGGGGGATTCGAACCCCCGGTGCCTCTCGGCACACACGCTCTCCAGGCGTGCACAATCAACCACTCTGTCACCCATCCGTTTTTTGATTCCTGCTCGTGCTCATAATCGTAATCGTGCGTGGCTCGAATCGATTACGACCACAATTAGAAGCTAAAGGTGTAATCGTCGGAACAATTCGTCGAGCGGCAATTGGATGCCAATGTAAAATTCGCCGAAATCCGCGTACTCTGCGCTGACAGGATCGAACCGCATTTTATAAACGATCGCCTTGATCTGAAATGTGTCGCGCGCAAACAACGTAACGCCCCACTCCGCATCGTCCAGACCTGTCGAACCGGTGATGAGCTGTTTCACTTTGCCGGCGAACTCGCGCCCGACAGCGGCATGCCCTTTCATTAGCTGCCGGCGTTCATCATACGGGAGCGCATACCAATTTCGCTGCTCGCCGCGACGCTTGCTCATGTTATAAAAGCAAACCACCGGCCAATCGGGCAGCGTAGGGTAGACGCGCTCCTGCCGATAATGCTTCATCCGCTCGCGGAACGATTGCATCGCTTCGGTAAACTTCTCCAAATTCGGCGTGATGTTTTGCTCCTTCTCAAGAATCTCCGCGTACTCTTCCTCGGTCGTGATGTATTCGCTTTCTTCGCTAAGCGAGAGATAACTGTAGACCGGCGTAAGCACATCAGCGCCTAACGAGAGCGAAAGCCGCTTCTCGATTCTATTGGCGCTGTGCAGATCAGGCGTGATCAACATGAAGCCGATGTCGGCCTTCGGCGTGACCATGCTGAGCGTCAGCAATTGCGTCGAATCCATTGCGCGCACTTCCTGCACAAGCGACGAGAGATTCGTCTTGGCAGCGTTCTTCTCTTCACGGCTGAGCAATTGCCATTGACCATACTCGATCCGGTAAAAAAGGTGCAAACAGTGCCAGCCTTCCTCAGGAACAAGCATAGTGTTCTTGTCAGTCATCGCGCTAGTCTCCGCTGCGCCATCTAAAGTTCAAGAAAGTAGGGTCGATTGACCCATTTCGCTTCGCTCAGGGCAGGCTCTCAATCGACCGGGCGGTTCGGGTGAACCGCCCCGACCTAACGTGCAGGCGTTTCTGCTTTCGGCAAATGCGCCGTGCAATATTCCTCGCCGTCGCGCGAGACGCGAAAGTCGAGATCCGGATCGCTCAGTTCGGTTGCGCCGCAAACGGCGCATTTGTGGAGGGGCTCGGCCTCGCTGCGCGCACTTCGCGCATAACGCCTCCGCCGCGCCGAGACTTCACCGCGATGCCGCGCCTGGTAAATAATTTCCGGGCCGAAAAAGATTAGATAATTGCTTAAAGCAGCGACCAGCGCCATGCGGTAGGAATTCGAGTTCAGGACAAATCCAAGCAGCAAGAACGCCGCTGAAACCCAGGCAACCCATTTGATCTTCACCGGCAAAATGAAAAACAAATAAATCACCTGATCGGGATAAAACCGCGCGAAGGCGAAAAACAACGACGCGTACAACATCGAGTTGGAAAAACGCGCGCCGAAAAAAAACGCGGCCGCTGTGGTACCAACCATCCCGACAAAGAAATAAAGGCTTAACCGAAACGCTCCCCATGCTTGTTCAAGGCCCTCGCCGATGAACCAAAGGAACCAAAGGAGAAGAATGATCCACAAGAAACTGGAGGTTTGCGGGAGAAAAATATAGGTGACGAGCCGCCAGATTTCGCCGTGGCTAATCCGTCCAGGATCGAGATCGAGCGCGAAACGAAAGTCCGGATTCAACCGCACGAGCATGAATACGAGCGCATTGAGGCCGACGACGATGCGGATCAATCCTGGGATGCCAAGAAATCCGAGGCGCCGTTCAAGTTTATCCACCCAAGTCATGAGCTGCGGCAGCGTAAGGTTCACGCGTTTTGTTTTCAAGGTAGGGGTAGTTCACCCGCCTTCGCTTGGCTACGGCGTGGCGGGCCCGAACCGCCCGGGCGATTGAGGCCAAATTGCCCTACCTGCGCCGCGCATTGCACACTCTAGTTCGGAAGTCTAGTTTGGCGCGTGACTGAAAATGCGCCGAAGAAAACGCCGCTTTACGAGGAGCACGTGCGGCTCGGCGCGAAAATGGTCCCATTCGCCGGCTGGCTGATGCCGGTGCAATACACCAGCATCGTGGAGGAAAATCAGACTGTGCGAAACAAGGTGGGTATCTTCGACATTTCGCACATGGGGCAATTGATTGTCGAAGGAAGCGGCGCGCGCGAATGGCTCAACGTGATGCTGACTAACAACATCGACAAGTTGGATGTCGGCCAGGGGCAATACACGTTTCTCTTGAACGAGCGCGGCGGAATTATTGACGACTTGATCGCATACCGAATCGGCGAGCAGAGATTTCTGCTCGTGGTAAACGCCGCTCGCACGGACGAAGATTTCGTGTGGTTGAAAAAGTGGCGTCGGCCTGCAGCCGGTGCTCGTGAAAATTATCGGCAGGATGCCGATACCACGGCAATCGTAAACCGCAGCGCAGATTTTGGCGGAGTCGCCATTCAAGGGCCGGGTATCGCGGAATTGTTTCATGCGCTGTTCGGCAAAGATGTCGATCTTCCGCCGCGAAACGCGATCATCGATCCTCCGTTCGATGGAACAAAGGTTTCCGTCGCGCGAACCGGTTACACCGGCGAGGACGGCATTGAAGTTTTCTTTCGTGCGAGGGACGCGGTGAAGTTTTGGAATGCCGCGCTCGAAAAAGGCAAAGCTTTCGGAATTAAACCTTGCGGTCTCGGCGCGCGCGACACGCTGCGCCTGGAAATGTGCTATCCACTCAACGGCTCCGATTTGTCGCCGGAACGCAATCCGATCGAAGCTGGGCTCGGAGTCTTTGTCGATCTTACGAAGCCACACTTCATCGGGCGCGACGCTCTGTTGAAAACAAAAGAAAATGGTCCGCCCGAGAAACTCGTCCAGTTTCGGATGAAGGAGAAGGGCCCGCCGCCGCGACCGCACTACGCCGTTTTCCAAAACGGCGAACGTGTTGGCGAAGTGACCAGCGGCACGCTTTCTCCAAGCTTGAACTGGGGCATCGGGATGGCGTATGTCTCGGCGGCGCACGCCAAGATCGGCGCGCAGATCGACATCGAAATTCGCGGCCGAACATTTCCCGCTACCATCGAAAAGAAACCGCTTTACAAAAAATCATGAATGTCCCCGACGATTTGCTTTACACGGAGACCCACGAATGGGCTAGGCGCGAAGGCGACAAAGTCCGGGTCGGCATCACCGATCACGCGCAATCGGAATTAACCGACGTGGTTTACGTCGAGCTGCCGAAGATGGACCGGCAAGCGAACGCAAAAGAAGCGATCGCGGTTGTCGAATCTGTAAAAGCGGCGAGCGACATTTACGCGCCGGTGAGAGGAACTGTTATCGAAGTAAACAAAGCGCTTGAAGCCGACCCGGGCCTGATCAATCGCGAACCCTACGGCCAGGGCTGGATTTTCGTTCTCAAGATCGACAACGCTGACGATCTCAAACAGCTGAAAGACGCGGAAGCGTATCGGAAACAGATTAGCTGACGTCGCCGCTATTAGGAACAACAGGATTAATTGTGAGCTGGATTAGGCTGCGAAAAGGCCGTGTTTTTCCGCACCTCTGGCACGCTCGCTTAGTTACGCTTGACCACAGTGACACCTAACGCGCGACTGCTCCTTTTATCTGTCCTTCCGATTGCCCTTTTCTCGGCAGTGCTTGCAGGCCTTTATTTTCACTACACGTACGCAACCGACGGTCGTGAGAGTTTTCGGTGACAAACACCAGTGGTCGGGACAAACCGATCTCAGATCTCGAGTTTTCCGAATGCGCTGGCTATCATATTCTCTGCGCTCCAGCAGCAAATCAGAAGCGAGTTTGGATCATGCTCGATCCAAAGAGTCCGCCTTTTACAAGCAGCTTCCGCAACCACAGTTACTCTGTCTTGCAGGAACAGTTTGATCGCATCACTTCAACGCGGCATGTCACTTCAACCGTTGAGGAATGTCTCGCATCGCACATTCAATGAAGGCGCGTGGCTCCCCAATCCGTTTAATCCGCGTAATCCGCGGTCAAATGTTGGGTCAGAAGTCGCTCTTTTCTCTTGGCTAACATGTGCTTAATTCCCCGTTCTCCCCATGAGCAGCAAACCGAAGCAGCGCGAGGCAGAGCTTGATTTTGAAGGCGCAATGGATCGGCTTGAAAAAATTGTCGAGCAAATGGAGTCTGGCAAACTGCCGCTGGAAGATCTGATCGTTCGCTATGAGGAAGGAATGAATTTGGTAAAAATTTGCCAGGAACGACTGGCCAACGCTGAGCAAAAGATCGAAATCATTGCCCGCAACAGCGCGGGCAAAACCGTAGTTAAAGAGTTCGAGCCAACGCAGGAGCAGGAGACACCGGCGCACGTGGCCGACGAACCCGCAAGCACAAATGACGAAATCAAACTCTTCTGAGACTTCCCAGGCGACAGCCGCGCCCACGCGTCTGCTCGAAGGGATCCGTTCGCCTGTGGATATCAAAGCGCTGCGCGAACAAGACCTGCCGCAACTTGCACAGGAGGTACGCGATGAGCTGATCAAGGTTCTTTCCCAAACAGGGGGCCATCTCGGACCGAATCTCGGCGTCGTCGAATTGACGATTGCCTTGCATCGCGTATTCGACACGCCGCGTGACCGCTTCGTCATGGATGTGAGTCACCAAGGTTACGTGCATAAAATGTTTACCGGACGCCTCGATCGTTTTCACACGATGCGGCAATACGGCGGTCTCAACGGTTTTCTTTTGCGCACGGAAAGCGAGCACGATTGCTACGGCGCTGGCCACGCTGGGACGGCGCTTTCCGCTGCTCTTGGTATGGCAGTCGGACGTGACTTGCGCGGTGGTAACGAGAATATCGTCGTGGTGGCGGGCGACGCCGCATTCACCTGCGGAATCAGCTACGAAGCGCTCAACAACGTGAATGCGCACACCAAGCGCTTCATCGTCGTGCTCAATGACAACGAATGGTCAATCGCAAAAAATGTCGGCGCGATCGCAAACTATCTAAACAGCATCGTGACGAATCCTACGTACGCGCATTTGCACGACAAAGCGCGCCGCTTCGTGCAAGCGATTGCTGGAAAGTCAGTGGCGGAGTTCGCGCATAAAGTTGAGGAAAGCGTCAAGGGCTTGTTGGTGCCCAGCGTCATCTTTGAGGAACTCGGATTGCGTTACTACGGGCCGATCGATGGACACGATATCCCGCTCCTCATCCGGACATTCGAGTTTTTGAAAACGCAGGAAGAACCGGTTCTCTTGCACATCCTCACTCAAAAAGGAAAGGGATACGCGCCGGCGCTCAAGCAACCCGATAAATTTCATGGCCTCGGCAAATATAAACTGGAGACCGGCGAGACCGCACCAACGCCAACGCCGACGTATTCGGAAATCATCGGCAAAACGCTGGCGAAATTTGCAGAGACAAATCAAAAGATTGTTGCGATCACCGCGGCGATGCCGAGCGGGACCGGCCTTTCGCATTTTGCCAAGGCGCACCCGAGCCGCTACTTCGATGTCGGCATCGCGGAAGAGCACGCCACGCTTTTCGCCTGCGGGTTGGCTACACAGGGGTTGCAACCGTTTCTTGCCATTTACTCTACGTTCTTCCAGCGCGCCTACGATATGGCGATCCACGATATCGCCATTCAAAACCTGAATGTGAAGCTGTGCATGGACCGCGCTGGCTTAAGCGGAGACGACGGCCCGACTCATCACGGCTTGTTCGATATCGGTTACCTGCGACACATCCCGAACTGGGTGCACATGCAGCCGAAGGACGAGGACGAATTTGTTGATATGCTTTGGACGATGTTGCACTACAACTCTGGTCCAATCGCCATCCGTTATCCGCGAGGCTCAGGCCCGGGTGCAAAGATCAAATCGGAACCGAAGCTTCTCGAAATCGGGAAAGCGGAGGTGGTGCAACACGGGCGCGACGTAGCGATCTTCGGGTTGGGTAACATGTTTGAAGTGGCCGAGGAAGCCGCGCGCAAGCTGGAAGAGAAAGGAATTTCTATTGCGCTCATCAATCCGCGGTGGATCAAGCCGATGGACACTGGCACGCTGGAATTCTTCGCGCGCAGCGTCGAAGTCGTCTGCACGATTGAAGACCATGTGCTCTACAACGGCTTTGGCTGCGCGGTGATGGAACATCTTCACTCGCAGATGATCAACACGCCGGTCGTGAGGATTGGTTGGCCAGATCATTTTATTGAGCACGGCGCAGTTCCGATCCTGCGCAGCAAACACGGCATTACAGCCGACGCACTCGTGGAAAAAGTTTTGCCGCTCCTGCACAAACAATCTAAGCTCAGGCCATCTGTGGCCTAACAAAAGAAGCTAACAGCGCCGTCGTTTACCAAAGTGCGACGGCTTCTACTGAGTGGTCCTACCGCTCGGGTCTTTCGCACGTTCTCCATCTGACACATTTTGCACCTTCAGCACGCCGCTGCGGATGTGAAGGTCCCGCTGCGGATTTGGAAGTTCGATTTCAGCGGCGTCCAGATGTTTGCAAATCAAATAATTCAGATCGCTTTTGAACCGGCTGGGCCGGCGGCTCATCTCCTCGCTCCAAACGATGAGCTGGAAGTCGATCGAGCTCTCCCCAAATTTCTCAAGGAAGGCATCCGGCCCCGGCTCACTCAGCGTGGCTGGATGCTCGCGTGCTGCCGCGATGAGCGCCTCGCGAACTTGCTTAACGTCGCTGCCGTAAGCTACCCCCACCGGCAGGCGAAAGCGCACCCGCCGGTCGCTATAAGTCCAGTTCGTCACCGGCGAATCGATGAATTTCGTGTTTGGCACAATCATCATGATGTTGTCGTTCGTGCGAATCACCGTGCTGCGTGCGCGAATTCGTTCCACTTGACCGGCGATTCCCGCCACCTCGACACGATCTCCGATCGTGATCGGTCGCTCGGCCAGAATGACCAGACCGCTGATGAAATTGCTGGCGATGTTTTGCAGACCGAAACCGACGCCCACGCCCACGGCACCGGCGAACACCGTCAGCGCCCCGAGATGGATGCCGGCATTGTCCAAAACGATCACGATCCCGATGACCAAGACCGCGTAACCGACGACTTGTGCAATCGCGTGTTGCAGGGCACGATCGAGCCCGCTTCTGACCAGGAATCGATCGCGGAGGAAACGTCTTGTCCGCGACGAGAGCCAGAAAACCGCAATGAGCAGCCCGATGAGGAGAAAAATTTGTAAAAGGCTCAGCCTCACTCCTGGCAGAGGCGCGTTCCAGTAAAGCGGTACCCCGACCGCATTGATCGCGCTGACGGTGAAGAACACGAGTGCCGATAGACTCAGGATCGTCGTAACGATCGCGATAAAATTATTGTCGATCTTGAGGCGGCTGAAAAGCCGGCGCACGAAATCGCTCTGGAGGGTTCGCGCGATAATGACGCCTGCGGCGAAAAGCGCAGCGAACGCGATCAGTCCCAGAATCGTGATGTAGTGGCCTCCGACGTAAAACAGTGGTCGCTCCAGAAGCTTCAGGTCCACGCTTTCTAGTGTGGTCGGGTTACGAACTTTCGCAACCGCGAGGGGCAATCGCCGACTGGGAATGCTTGTGCCATAGCAGCGGTCGCGCTAACACTTCTACATGTCTGAACAAACCGTCTGGCGCGGCACATCGTCGCAATTGAAAAATTTCGGCCGATATTTGTTGAGCGCCGTTTTAGGCATCGTCGTTATCGTGGTTTTTGCGACGCTTCGGAACAGCGACTCGCCGCAACTGAGCAACGTCAGCCTGTACGTTTTGCTGCTCCTCGTGGTGCCGATCTTGATGGCGTTGGGGCGCTATCTCGAAACAAAAAGCAAAGTCTACGAACTGACCACGGAACGACTCAAAACAACCGAAGGCGTTTTCGGCAAGGTAACTGACACGCTCGAACTATATCGAGTGAAAGACCTGGAGACGCGCCAGCCGTTCTTGTATCGGCTCGTCAGAATTGAAAACGTGCAGATAAATACCTCCGACGTTACGTCGCCGTTCGTGCTAGTGAAGGCGATTCCATGCGCTGTGGCGCTGGGCGACAAAATCCGCAACCAAGTCGAACTGATCCGCGCGCAGAAACGCGTGCGCGAAATCGACGTCGAGTAATCAAAGGTCCAGTCTGCGATGAAGAACAAGTTTGGAGCAAAGTCGCGGCACGCGTAATAAAGTTTCGGATTCGCGCTTCAGATAATCGCGGTGCAAGCTGAGCATAATGCAAATGTTTCTCCGCAAACTTGCGTTCGTAAGTCTCGCGATTTTCGCAGCTCTCTTCTGTGACGTCGTACGCGCCGACGAGACGCCGATGATGAAGGCGGTCGTCGCCCACCAATACGGCGCACCTGAAGTGCTGAAATTTGAAGAAATACCGCGGCCCGAGCCGAAAGAAAATGAAGCGCTCGTGCGGGTGATCGCGAGCGGCGTTAATCCCGCCGACCCGCTCACCCTCAGCGGCAAATATGCGCGCGAATTCGGCACGCATCTGCCACTGATCCCGGGCTACGACATCGCTGGCATAGTGGAGAAGACAGGCGCAAACATCACGAAACTGAAAATTGGCGAAGCGGTTTACGGTTATCCCACTTTCGGCGGCGGCTGGGCCGATTACGTCACCGTTAAGGAATACGAAGTGGCTGCGAAACCAAAGTCTCTCAACTTTGTGGAGGCTGCAGCCGTGCCGATGGGCGCCTTGACCGCTTGGCAGGCGTTGGTGGACACAGCGCATCTACATCCGGGCCAAACCATTCTCATCCACGGTGGCTCAGGTGGGGTCGGTAGCTTCGCCGTGCAGATCGCAAAAGCGCGTGGGGCCCGCGTCATCGCCACCGCATCGACGGCAAACCAAGATCTTCTCAAACAGCTCGGGGCAGACGCAGCGATCGATTATACAAAGACCAGGTTTGAAGACGTTGTTAAGGATGTGGACGCCGTTCTCGATCCGGTGGGTAAAGAAACGCTCGCGCGTTCTTACGGTGTCGTTAAGAAAGGCGGCATCGTGATGTCGCTGGTCGCGCGCCCCGATCCAGCCGAGTTTCAGAAACGCGGAATTCGCGGTGCCGGCATCTCCGTTCACCCGGATGCCGCAGACCTCGCAGAGATCGCGCGCCTGATCGACGCGGGGAACATCAAACCAATCGTGACGCAAGTTCTGCCGTTGAGTAACGCGATTGCGGCGCAAGAGCAGGCCGCGACGCATCACACACGCGGAAAGGTTGTGCTTCGGGTCGCAGACGACCCGAAAAGTTGACGCAACATGTGGACGTTCGAGGTTTCGACTGTAATGAAAAATAGATTTCTGGCAATTTCTTCGGCCGGTCCGAATCGTGATTCGTCGAAGGGCACGCGGGAGCAGCCCTTTTGGGACGAACACGCTGCCTTCATAGATCAGCTCGTCGAGGAAGGCTACATTTTGATGGGCGGTCCTTTGGTCGATGAAAGGGGAATGCCGCATGGCGCCCTTTTAATCGTCAACGCCGAAGATGAAAAAGAAGTGAGAGACAAGCTGAAAAACGATCCCTGGTTTACGCACGGCATTCTAAAACTGAAGAGCATCGAGCGTTGGCAAATCTTTGTCGATGCGAGGAAGTAAAATCTCCCACAGAGGCTGAGAGGAATAGTCAGTATTCCCTGAATCGCCGTTTATGGCGTCGAACTCTTCGAAGGTGTCGTTAGGTCTTTCACGAATCTCTCGAGCAATTCGGCAAAGCGCTCCGGCTGATCGAGGAAGACGGCGTGCGCAGCGTCTTCGATCTTTTCAAAACGCGCGTGCGCAATCTGGCTCGCGCCCGCCTGCTGGCGAGCCAGCTCGTCCGATTTTGCAGATGCGATGATCAGAGTCGGACAATCAATCTTTTTCAGAGCGGCCATCCGGTTCACTCCGAAAAGATCCGCTACCAGCATGGCGACGCCCAGGCTGGGCGGCGTTTTCATGCCAGTGGCGACGAGCCCATCAATCGCCCCTTCAGGCTGCGGCTTGCTGATAATGGCGCTCATCATGCCGCGCAAATATTCTTCCTGATGCGCTTGATAGATTGCGAACATTTTGAACTGCGCCGCCACCTCTTCTGGGCGCGCTCTGATTCCATCCACGCCATCAGCGACTGCCGCGTCCACCAGCACAAGCCCGGCGAGATCATGCGTGCCGTAACGCTCGACGTAAGCGGCGAGATCCTGCACTCCTTGCGACCAACCGATCAACACCGGCCGCCGCGCGTCCAATCGTTCGAGCACATTGTGCAGATCCTGTGCGCGCATCTCCGGCGTGTTGCCGCTCGTTGTTATCGTCGATTGCCCCTGCGAGCGCGGATCGAAAGCGATCACGCGGTAAGTTTGAGCGAAGCGATCAATCTGTTGTCGCCAAATATCGGCGCCAGCACTCCAACCGGGAATAAAAACCAAAGTCGGCCTCGAGCCCGCCTGGCCCGCTTCGATTACGCGCAGCGACACGCCTCCGCCGACATCCACCTTTCGCTCGCGTAACTCGGAAGCCAAATCTGCTCGAACAACAGCGGCGCTTGCGATGATCCCAGCGATCAGAAGGAAAATTGATCGAGGAAACGACTTCACAGCCGAACGTATCTCGCCTGCAGGTCACGGGCAACGCGAACGCGGCCGCGCTGATCTCGGTTCGAAGAACTACGATGCCGTGGCCTGGCGAGCTTTTTCGTCGATCGCCAGGTAATCATCGCGCGGCGGACTGAAAGTATCGAGCACGCGTGTCGGTAATATCGTTTCCACACCATGCGGAATATTGCTGGCGAGATAGAACGAATCGCCGGTTGAAAGCTCGTGCGGCACGCCGTCAACGATGAGTCGCATCTGACCCTCGAGAATGTGAACGATCTGCTCCTGTGGGTGCGAGTGCGCAGGCATGCGACTCCCCGCCGCCAGCGTGGCAAGCATCTGATACATCGTCTTGCCGTTTGCGACCGTCCGGCGTGTGATGCCGGGACAAATTTCAATTGTCGGATTTTCTCGTTTCATTTTGCGCGTTTGCTGGTTCTCCATTTCGTCCTTCCTAATTCATCCTTCATCGGTGACACCTCGCAGCGTTTCGGCCAATACTCGTTTCGATGCTGAAGCTGCGTTGCGAAGCGTCCTTCGCTCGCCATACTTGAAGGTACAGCAGATTCGTTGGCGCTACTCTATAAACTCCGCGATCGACCGATATTTCTGGCTGAGCTCTCGGATGCGGAGCTCGTAGTGGTGAATGCGGCGGATCGAACGGTAGATCAGCCAGGAGCCGAGCACGACCAGACCAAAGTTCAGGAGCAGCAGCGGCACCAACAGTGGCATCACGGTCCCAACATTGTAATAGCGTGAGGTCGCGATGAGCACGCTCAGGACAGACAGAGGCAAAGCGAAGACGGCGATACCGGTCCGCAGGGAAGCCAGCGCAGTTCGTTTCTCAGCGAGGAGCACTTGGATTTCGCCAAAGATGACATTGTCTAGCTTGGGTAGTCCGTTCGTTTCCATACTCATCGCTGATCTACACGCCAAATCTGTACTGATCTACGGCTAGGCAGAAGTCATAACGATCTTGCTACGCGTCGCAAATCGTCGAGCAGGATCTCCATGTCGCGCAAAGTGGTCCGATAGTTCAGCACGCAACCGCGCAGGGCGAAGCGACCGCCGAGTGCGGCATTGGAGAGATACGAACTGCCATCGCGTTGCAGAGCGATCAGCAGGCGTTCATTGAAGGCATCGATTGCTTCGGCCGATTCGTTCCTGAGCTGCACCGGCACATGACGAAAGCAGAAGATCGACAGGTCGACCGGCGCGACCATCTCGAAGTCGTCGCTGGCGCGGACCATCGACTCTAAGTAGCGCGCACAGGCAAGATTGCTTTCAATTGCCTCGCCCAAGGAATGGAGGCCGACTCCTTTTAACAACATCCATATTTTAAGAGCCCGGAAACGCCGCGACAGCTCCGGCCCGTAGTCCCAAAATGCGAAGGCCTCGTCCGCCTCCTCCCCAATAATGCGAGTGTATTCGGCCTCGTGCGCAAACGCGGCTCGCGCGATCTGTGGCGCGCGGTAAATCACGCAGCCAACGTCCACCGGGAGGTAAAGCCATTTGTGAGGATCGAGGGCGATCGAATCCGCCCGCTCAATTCCCGCGAACAATCCACGCGCGGATTTCGCGAGGACGGCGAAGGCGCCGTAACTGCCATCGACATGCATCCAAAGTTGGAAGCGGTCCGCAACGTCACGGATCTCCGCTAACGGGTCGACTGCGCCAGTGTTCACGGTTCCGGCATTCGCAACGACGCAGAATGGAACATAGCCCTCCTCCAAATCACCAGTGATTTTTGCAACTAGATCGTCCGCCCGCATTCTGAGGTGCTCGTCGACGGCGACGTGGCGCACATTCTCCCGCCCGATTCCCAAAAGCGCTGCTGCCTTGGCGACCGAAAAATGCGTCTCGCTCGACGCGTAGATGCGCAAGCGATCTGACGAATAATCTTTCGCCTGCCGCGCCGCGGCGATCGCGGCGAGATTGGCCATCGATCCACCGCTGACAAAGAGTCCGCCGGCTTCAGCATTGAATCCAAGAATTTGCCGGATCCAATCGATCGTTAAGCGCTCGAGTTCCACCGGCGCCGGCGCGGAACGCCAGACTGTGAGATTCGCGTTTAAGGTCGAAGCGAGTAAATCGGCGAACGCCGCGAGGGGAGTCCCAGGCGATTGCACGTAGCCAAACATGCGCGGGTGCGCGTTCTGCCGGCTAAAGGGGATAACGGTCTCGCGAAAAACCTTCAGCAGGCCGTTGAGATCGATTCCTTTGGTCGGAATCGTGGGGTCGAGTCGGTCGCGAATCTCGCGTGAAGACATGTGACGATACACTTTGCGATCGCGGAGATTGCCGAGATAATCGGCCATAAGTTGGATGACGGAATTGCCCCAATCGCGTATTTCGTCAGCAGAAGGATCAAGCATTTCCACGTACTATGCGTCGCGCTGATAGCGTTGTCAGCCTTTGCTAACTGGCTGAGCATCTCATCAATGGATAATCTTTCGGTGTTCTTTCTCGCTCAAGGCGAACAATCGGGTGATGAGGTCATGGCGCGGCTAACCACGTTTATACGTGCTGCCAGGCAAAGTCTGGATTTTGCCGTTTACGACATGCGGTTCAGTGATCCGCTTAAAGCTTCACTGAGTTCCGCTTTGCGCGAGCGCGCGGAAGCAGGCGTAAAAATCCGTTTTTGCTACGACGGCGACAAACCGCCTCCGCCGAATGCCGCCGCCGGTCAGGACCCGGCCCCATCGGGCACGGGCGCCTTTATCCAATCGTTAGGCTACCCGTGGCACCGCATTGCCGGAACGAAACTGATGCACAGCAAATTCATCCTGCGCGATGGGCAATCCGTTTGGACCGGCTCGACCAACCTGACGGACGATGGTTTTGTCTCCATGGAAAACAATGTTATCGAGATGGATTCTTTGCCGTTAGCCAATTATTACGCCGAAGATTTCGAACAGCTTTGGGAAAAAGAAAACTTCGAGAACACGGGCGAGATCCACACAGAGCCGGAGCCGATGACCTTTGCTGGTCAATCCGCTGAGGTGCGCGTCATGTTTTCTCCGGGCTGCGGGCTGGAAATCGATTCCGAGGTCGCCAGGCGCGTGCGTTCGGCGCAGCGGCCATCGGCGAGCCCTACCGCGCCCAAATCAGAGCGACGATACAAGCAACGACCATCACGGCTGGCACGCTCATGGAGTTTTTACTGACGCCGCACCTCACGCAGAAAAAACTCGCTGAACGCGGCAGTCAGCGAGCGTCGCGTGCAGCCGTTGGTTAGGCCGACGTATAGATGACGGTTCAAAGCCCACCGTCGGTAGTAATTATTCCATCACGGGAGCAACGAAGTCCTTCTGTCTGAAGCTTGACGAATTTGATCTGCTTGTCGTCAATCTTCCATGCGATCACTGCTGGAAGAATTTCAACACCATGTTCATTCTTAAGCACACCAATCGCTGCGTCCAGGACATCGTGGCCATTTAATTGACACGAACCAATGAATTGGGGTGAGTCCTTTGAATGTTTCGGAAATTTCAGCACGTCTCGCACGACACCTTGGTCTTCGAGAAGGACGTACTCCTCTCCACAGATTCGCCAGGATATTAAGAATAAACGGTCTGAGATCTCTGTACCCCCTAGATCTTTAAGCCCTAGGTCCTTGTGCCTCTCTTCAATGGCAACCGCCTTCTCATTTGACATCTTGCGGCCGAGGAGAGCTTTTCCAACGTCAAATCCACAGCGAACCGAATCAAAGCCGTCTGCACCGCAAATGCTGCTCCTGCAAAAGAGCGGAAGGACTAGCATGAAGATCGCAATAATTCGTTTGGTTTTCATTAAACACTCCATAGTCGGGCTAACTAGAAAGAGATAAGCCACGGGTGGGGTCGGTGGCAAGCTCACTGTAATTGCTTCGCCAAGGGTCCGGTGGCTTCATCGGTTGGTTACGTCCCTTATCGCAGCACAATGACATTTGCTGTGGGTTTAGGGTTTTTGAGCGTGACTTCGTGCTTGGCGCCTCGGGACACGGCCACGATCTCGTCGAGCTTAGTTGTGCTAGGCAATTCGAACGTGCCAGCGTGGCGATCATCTGATACATCGTTCTGCCGTTTGCGACTGTCCGGCGCGTGATGTCAGGACAAATTTCAATTGTCGGATTTTCTCGTTTCATCTTCAGAATCTTACTGTAGCGGCGGCTGCCTGCTCGCGAATGTTTTCGGAGTGCCAGCCCGGCAAGAAATAGAAGTGCTCTAGCTACGACTTGCCTTCAGTTTCCTCCGTGCCGACAATGGAGCTGTGAGCGCAACTGTAGAAAAAATTCTCAAGGAAGTTAAGAGCTTGTCCTCGCGAGAGCGCGAGGAGCTTTGGGATCGTGTCGCTGCTGAAGAAGCGAACAATCTGGATGAATGGGAAAAGCAGGTGCAACGCGATTCGAACGCGGGCAAGCTCGATCACCTGCTCGCTGAATTGAAGGATGACATCAAGGCCGGTCGAGTGAAGCCGTTGGATGAAGTCATTAACGAACCCCAGAGTCTAACACATCTTACAGCGCCACTTTCCTGTTCGCGACAAAGCGCACTTTTGCTAAAATAACCATGTGAGCTTGGAACAATTGGAGTCGGCGATCCTTGAGCTGACTCCGGAACAACGACAACGTTTGGCCGTTTGGTTCGAAGAACATCGCCGAGAGTTGCTCGGTTATGACGGCGATGAATTGAGCGAGGCACATGAGGCGGAAATCTTGCGCCGCCGGGATCAGGCGATAGCTCATCCGGAATTGCTGGAGCCGTGGGATGGCACCATCGAACGCGTCCGCGCCCGGCTTCATGAGTTTCGTAGTCAAAAAACTCCGGCCCGCTGAAGAAGACGCGCTCGAAGCGGCGATCTGGTATGAAGGGCGGCAGGTCGGGTTGGGCGACGATTTTCTAAACGAGGTCGATCGTGCAGTACAAGCGCTTGCTGACGATGGCTTGCACCACAGAATTCGTTCCGCCGATGTTCGTCGAAAGCCGATCCATCGCTTCAAATTTTACGGGATATATTATGTAATCCGGGAAAACGAAATTTGGATTCTCGCGATTTTTCACGGAAGACGCCATCCCCGGGCGCTACAAGAACGCGTTAGACAAATCGGCTGACGTTTTAGGTCAATTCAAATAGGATCCGAGGCCGATGGAAGTCGACCACACTTTCGGCTATCACGACGTGGTAACGGCGGAGAACTGGGGAGCGGTCGCCGCGGCGACCTGGCTTCGGCGTCTCGCTGAAGCGAACTTGGGGTTCCCGATGCAATTTTGACGGTATCGTAAGTCCCTTACGATACATTAACGGCAACGGCGTCGATGTGGCGGTTCGTTATCGCACGACGTGAGGTGAACAATATGTTCCTGCCGTGTCGGTGCTCGCGCATCCGTCGCACGTGCAATGGCGGTCTGGTTCGCCCTCGCCGAAAATCCTGAAATCTGACTTCCGACTTCTTAATTTTTCCTTCTTCCGTTAACTTTGCCCTCGGTCGCTATTTCCCGGATCCATGCGATACTCTTGGATGTCTAAACGATTTGTTATCTCTTTCACACGTCGCGCGCCCGACAACGTAACTGAGGAGTTGGTGGCCGTGCTTTCTTCCAGGGCCTCATTTGAATTCAAGCCTTTGTTCGACATGGTCCTGCTCAATCTTCGGGAACGAAACGCTGCCAGCGGCGGGGAAGAGATGCTGCGCTTGCGCGTTTATGAAAAGCTTCAGGGCCTGGTCGGTCAGGGCGCGGTCAATCGAACGATCACCGGGACCACGAAAAAATATAAAGGCGTCGCCCCCCGCATGCGCGGACTCAAAGCGGAGATGAAACTCTTGCGCGCTGGCTGGGCTAAAAAACTTCGGGCCAAAGCTGCGGCGCGGCGTTGACTTCCTTGGCTCGCCGTTTGCGACCGTCCGGCGCGTGATGCCTGGGCAAATTTCAATCGTCGGATTTCCTCGTTTCATCTTCAGAATCTTCCTGTACGCGCGGCGGAGCCTGCCTGAGCTTGTCGAATGGGTCAGCCGCAGATTTATGTGCCAACGCCTTCCAATTCAACCCGGCGCATGGTTTCTGTGCCGCCAAAGCGTTTTTGCGCGTCCAAAATTTCTAAACCGGCGAGTCGGCCTTCGCTGTCGTAATCAGCCGCGATGCCTTCGGCCAGATGTTTGGTCGTGACCGTGGTTTCGCGGAACGTGATGCTCAACGCGTCCACTTCCGGGTCGTAGCTGATTTTCATGGGCATTCAAAAATAATAGGTATAGACGGTTGCCACAACTATTTCTCCGGATTCCTCCACGAACACGGGCCGGACCTGTTTCGTCGCATAAATTCTGCCGTTCCATTCTTCCCCGTAAGCAAAATCTTTTCGGAACTCGAGTCGTCCAAGCTCAGCCGGTTGCCAAGATGCGGTGCGAATCGCTTCTTCAACCTCGCTAACAGTAAAACCGCGTCCGTCGACGTACCGCAAAGCGTGTTTCGACAATCGAATGCGTTTAACCGCTTGTTATCAAAGACGGCGCCCGGCTCAAATGGAATAAAGAACGCGCACCTATCCCGGAGCGACGATTCGGATTATTACTGTAAGGAAATCTACTCCAAACGAGATCGACACGTATGAAGAAATCGCAGGCTGAGCCGACGACGGCGAAGAATCTCGAAGACAAATTCGATGGGGGCGAAGAGGTGCTCGATTACTTTGAGGTGACGAAGGCGCGTGTGATCAATCCGCGATCGAAGGGATCAGTGATGAAAACAAAATTTGCGTATCCGGCGAAGCGGAATTCCAAACGCGCCGCTGTCGTTCGCGAAAAATCAGCGCGTTATCGCAAGAAGACTGGGTAGTACACGCGTCTCGCGTGTTGGTTTTCGTGTCCTCGCGAAAACGAACTTACCATTCTGGCTTCTGACTTCGGTACCTCTGATCTCTGATTTCTCTTCGACCCCGACAATCCCTTTTCGAAACCGGAAAGCAGATGTCGCTGGGCCACGACAGGAGCGGTCGCCGTGACGACTTTGTTTGGCGCCTTGCCAAAACGAACTTCGCTGAATGCTAACCTCACGTTGCCTCTTCTGCCCCATCATAAGCCGCTTATGATGGATGAGTGACGCGGCTCTTGGTGTCAGGGCTTGGAGGCGGCGAGAGCTGCGCGGTGCGTTCGGTGTCCCCCGAATCACCGATTGCCGATCTTACGCTGCCGGCTTCGACTTCGTCGCGGCTGTCTTTCGTTTGCGTGGCGGTTTCCGAGACTTTGGAGCAGCTCCATTACGACCAGCACGGAGTTTCTGTTCCTGTTCGGAAGCGGCCGCATCGCGCTGACGACGTTCCTTGCGTTCTTTACGCAGCTGCTTTTCGTGCAAATAGGTCTTGTACTTTTTATAGGCAAGACCACCACCTAAACCAGCGGCGGCAACGGCCAGTGCCGCTGCAATTTTTACTGGCCCGCGACCAGGTACCGTATGCCATGGGCATTTAGGCAGAGGATAGGTATCCGGAAGAGAAAACTCACAACCACGCGAAGTACACTTATGCGCCATACCTTCTCGTACCGCGGCCGGCTAAAATCGTCAAATGCGGAGGTCGCGTTCGTTAGGGCGAACTTTACGGCTGGACGGGGACACACCTGGGAGGGAGACCGGGCACCGAGATCGGGAATCGAGGCAAGCCGTGGCGGCCTCCAAGCAACCGCAAAAAGCTGAAGCTCTCCTGAAGAATCATTGCACCAATTATCCATCGTAGGCCGCTTACGATGGATGAAAGAAGGTAGGAGAATTCAAGTGCTCTAGCGGCTGCCGACGTTCGTAGCTTTTAGACACTGCCACTCCGTTGGGTAGATCGTCTAACTTGGAGCTCAGTTTAAGGCCGCAAAATAATCTTCCCGTCCGCATGTCCGGCCGCCGAGAGTTGGTGCGCCTTCTTCACTTC
>WNGK01000177.1_pt1 | contig 63934 bp, 49 predicted proteins | sample 5400601 | NCBI WGS metagenome assembly WNGK01 (sample SAMN13153376, study PRJNA577476) | soil metagenome | isolation source: 60 cm soil or saprolite under Garry oak tree replicate 1 | place: USA:California | collected 2016-06-15
CTTGAGCTTTTGCGGCGCCTGCTCCGAGCTCCGCCCCAGCTTGCCGGCGAGCTCACGCTGACTGTCGAGGAGGACATTAACGGCAAAATGGCGGGAGTCCCGGATCATGCCGAGGGTCTTCGAGGTATTCTCGAGGGCGACGACCACCATGGGCGGATCGAACGCCGCCTGCATGACCCAGTTGGCCGTCATCCCATGGTCCTCGCCGCCCGCGCCGCCCGCGGCGACGGTGACGACGTAGAGCCCATAGGGGACGTGGCGCAGGATGGTCTTCTTAGCGGCTTCGTCCATGACGGAATATATTGCGGCAATCCTACCGGACGTGCTTGCGTGACGGGTAAGGTGACGGTCATCGCTGCTCTCACGGCATTGCTGCTCGCGCCCCTATCGGTCGCGCAGACGCCGCAGCGCTCCGCCTACGAGGAGCTCCAGACCTTTTCCGGTGTGCTCAACCACATCCGGATCAACTACCCCGACTCGGTCAGCTACTCCGAGCTCGTGGCGGCCGCCATCCGCGGCGTGCTGCGCTCCCTCGATCCTCACAGCTATTACCTGTCGCGGCTGGAATCCCAGCGGAGCACTGCGCTGGAGCACGGCGAGCTCGCCTCCGTGGGTATCGCCCTCGAAGAAGTCGAAGGCGTGGCGACCGTACTCGCGGTCGCGCCGCGTGGCCCGGCGGCGAAGGGCGGCGTCCTCGCTGGCGATCGCATCGTGACGGTGAACGACACGTCGGTGTCGGGACTCGACATGCGGACGCTGGAGCTGCGCCTGGCCGGCGAGAAGGGGTCCAAGGTTCGTCTGCAGCTGGAGCGTGGGCCCCGTCTCGAGCCTGACACCTTCAGCGTGACGCTGAAGCGCAATCCGTTCGATGTGCAGACGGTGTCGATCGTGCGCTTGGCCGACTCGATTACCGGATACTTACGGCTCGAAGACTTTCTGGGGCGCGCGCCCGATGAAGTACACGCCGCGCTGAAGAAGCTGCGCGGCCTGCACGCGAAGCAGGTCATTCTCGATATGCGCGCCAATCCCGGCGGGATCATCACCTACGCCGTCGAGATCGCGAGCGAGTTTCTTCCCAAGAATGCCGTCGTGTTCCGCACGCGCGGCCGCAAACGCGATGTCGACACCACGTACGTCACGAAACGCGATGGCGAGTTCCGCGACCTGCCGCTGGTCGTCTTGATCGACGAACGCAGCGCGAGCGCCGCCGAGGCACTGGCGGGCTCGTTGCAGGATCACGATCGCGCGCTGCTCGTGGGGCGGCGCAGCTTCGGCAAGGCGTTGATCCAGTCCTTCTTCCTGCTGCCGAATGGCGACGCGATGTGGCTGACGATCGGGCATGTCGTCACGCCCAGCGGCCGCGTCATTCAGCGTCGCTATCACGGGCTCGGCTACGAGCAGTACTTGAGCTTCGCCGGAAAACCTGGAGCGGAAGGGGATACGGCGGACGTGTTCAAGACCGATGCGGGCCGCCCCGTGCGGGGTGGCGGCGGCATCGCGCCCGACATCCTCCTGCCGATCTCCGCGCCCCTGCCGGTATGGTGGAGCGCAGCCGCCGACTCGGGATTCGATGACGCGGTGTCCGACAGCGTGGCGCAGACGTTGCCCGCGACCCCCNNGCGCCGCCTGGCTGGGCGCCGAAAGCGAATGGCGCGCCAAGCTGGTGCCGCCGTTTCTTGCGCGCGTGCGGAGCAGACTCGGCGTGACGGCGGCGACCGACAACCTGCTCGAGCGACGCCTGGCCGCGACTCTCGCGCTCCGCGTTGCGGAAGTCCGTTGGGGGCCGGATGCGCGCGAGGAATTCCTGGTACGGAACGACGGCACCATTCGGCTCGCCACCGAGCAGTTTACGCACCTGCGCGAGTTGCTGGCTCCCGCGACATCCCGGAAGTAGGCTATTTTCCAACCCATGGCATCACGTTCCCGCGCGCCCGCTGCGGCCGTCCGACCGGCGAAAGCAGCGACGGCGCTCTCCAAGGCCGATCTGCTCGATGTGTACCGGCTGATCTTCCTGTCGCGGCGCATCGACGACAAGGAGATCCAGCTCAAGCGCCAAAACAAGATCTTTTTTCAGATTTCGGGCGCGGGTCACGAAGCGGTGCTCGTGGCCGCAGGCAAGGCGCTGCGGCCGGCGTACGACTGGTTCTATCCCTACTACCGCGACCGCGCGCTGGCCCTGACGCTCGGCATGACGCCCACGGAAATGCTGCTTGCCGCGGTGGGAGCCGCCGACGACCCGAGCTCCGGTGGCCGGCAAATGCCCTCCCACTGGGGCCACAAGCAGCTGAACATCGTCAGCCAATCGAGCCCGACGGGAACACAGTTCCTCCAGGCCGTGGGCTGCGCCGAAGCCTGGCTCCGCTATTCCCGAATCGAGAATCTGAAGGACAAGCCGATCCAGGGGGACGAGGTCGTCTACGTCTCCGCCGGCGATGGCACCACGAGTGAAGGCGAATGGTGGGAGGCCATGAACAGCGCCAGCAACCTCAAGCTGCCGGTGCTCTTCCTGATCGAGGACAACAAGTACGCCATCTCGGTGCCGATCGAGGTGCAGACAGCCGGTGGGTCGGTGTCGAAGCTCGTCGCGAACTTCCCCAACCTGTTGATCGAGGAAGTCGATGGCTGCGACCCGATCGCCTCGTATGCGGCGCTGACCCGCGCCGCGGAATGGTGCCGCCATCGCAAGGGGCCCGCGCTCGTCCACGCCCACGTGATACGGCCGTACTCGCACTCACTCTCGGACGACGAAATCCTCTACAAGCCACCGCGCGAGCGTGAAGCAGAAGCCAAACGCGACGCCGTGACCGCCTTCCCGAAGCGACTCATCGAGGAGGGCGTTGCGACCGAGGCCGAGATCGAAGCGATCAAGGCGCAAGTCGAAGAAGAAATCCAGGTGGCCACCGACATGGCGCTCGCCTCGCCGCAACCCAAACCCGAGACAGCGCTCCAGTGGGTGTATTCGCCCGACGTCGATCCGACGTCGGAGCAGTTCGACACCGAGGACGATCCGCATTTCACCGGCGAGCCGACGACCATGGTCGATCTGCTCAATGCCTGCATGAAGGACGAGATGACCCGCGATCCGCGCATTCTCGTCTTCGGAGAAGACGTCGCCGATGTCAGCCGCGAGCAATATCTGAAGGAAGTCAAAGGCAAGGGCGGTGTCTTCAAGGTCACCTGGGGCCTGCAGCGCCAGTTCGGCAGCGACCGCGTGTACAACTCGCCCCTGGCGGAAGCAAACATCATTGGCCGAGCCGTCGGACTTGCGACCAGGGGCCTCAAGCCCGTCGTGGAGATCCAGTTCTTCGACTACATCTGGCCGGCCTATCATCAGCTCCGCAACGAGCTCGCGACCATACGCTGGCGGTCCGCCAATGCGTTCAGCGCGCCGGTCGTGGTGCGCGTGACGTACGGTGGGTATCTGAAGGGTGGGTCCGTCTATCATTCGCAGACGGGGGCTGTGGTATTCACGTCGGTCCCGGGGCTACGCGTGATTTGTCCATCCACGGCCCTCGATGCCAACGGGCTGCTGCGCACCGCCATCCGCTCCGACGATCCCGTCATCTTCCTCGAACACAAACACCTCTACCGCCAGACCTACAACAAAGCCCCGAATCCCGGCCCGAACTTCATGATTCCGTTCGGGAAAGCGAAGGTCGTGCGGGAAGGGACGGCTCTGACCGTCGTGACGTACGGCGCCGTCGTGCAGCGCACACTCGTCGCTGCCAAGGAGCTCGAGGAGAAAGACCGCGTCAGTGTGGAAGTGATCGATCTCCGGTCGCTGTCGCCGGTCGACTGGGAGACGATCGAGGCGTCGATTCGGAAGACGAACAAGGTGATCGTCGCGTACGAAGACGCGTTCTCATGGGGCTACGGCGCCGAGATCGCCGCCGGGATCGCCGATCGCTGCTTCCCCTGGCTCGACGCGCCGGTGAAGCGCGTCGCCTCGACCGACACGTTCGTTGGGTATGCGCCCAACCTCGAGGACTACATCCTTCCACAAGTGGAGGACCTCGCGCAGGCAATGCGCGAGCTGCATGCGTTCTAGGCCGGCGCTGACATACGGCGTTCTATTTTTCCTGTCGGGCGCAACCGGCCTGATTTACGAGCTTCTCTGGGTTCGCGTCCTCTATCAGTCATTCGGCTCCACGATCCAATCTGTCACCACCGTCGTCGCTGCCTACATGGGCGGCCTCGGCCTGGGCGCCTGGCTGTTCGGACGGCGTGTGGACCGCACGCCGCGACCGGCGGTGCTGTACGGCCGGCTCGAGATCGCGATCGGCATCTTCGGCATCCTCTCGCCGCTCGTCCTCGGTCTCGCGCACTGGGTGTACATCGGCACCGCCGGCGCGCTGGCGCTCGGCGGAGCCGCCAGTGTGGCGCTGCGGTTTGGCCTGGCGGCCCTTGTCCTCCTCATTCCGACCACGCTCATGGGTGGAACCCTGCCTGTCCTGACACGCGCACTCATGGGTGAGGATCGCGCACTCCTCAAGCCGTCGTTGGGACGCTTGTACGGCCTGAACACACTCGGCGCGATGACGGGTACGGCCCTCGCCGGGTTTTTGCTGATCGAGTTCGTCGGCGTCCGCGCGTCGCTGTGGGCGACGCCTTCACGCTGATCCTGTTCGTGTTTCTGCTCGGCATCGGCCTTGGCAGCATGATCGTCGCGCGGCGCAGCGCGCCCCCTGCCGAGACCGCGGCGACCGCGGGGCTCGCGCAGGGAGTCACCGGCGTCGGCGCCGCCGCGCTGTTCGTATTCTTCGGATTCCTCCCGTCCTACATCATCGCGGTCTTCCAGATTCCCGATCTGAGCGCGACCTCGCGCCTCATGCTGATGGGAGTGGCGGTGGGCGCCGTCGTTTTGGTTCCTGCGATCGGGATGGGCATGACATTCCCGCTCCTCACTGACCTCACCGCCCAACGTCGCGCGGCACGCGGGGCCGACGTCGGTGCGGCGTACGCGCTCAATACCGTCGGCGGCATTCTCGGGGCCGTGATCACCGGATTTGTACTCGTCGTCGCGCTCGGAACGCAGGCGACGCTGCGCGTCGGCCTTGTCGTCAATGGACTCGCGGCGTTGGCGCTCGCCTGGCTCGCCGCGCGTGGAGTCGCGGAGGGTTCGGCGGAAGACCGCCGGCTGCGGGTACGCGTCTTGTCGGCCGCCTGTCTGGGAACGCTCGCGCTGGTGGCAGCCGTGGCGGCACCCGGCTGGAGCACCCGGCTGATCGACTTGGGTCCGACGATCTACGCGCGCCAGCCCATGGACAAAGCCGCGCGGCAACGGTTTCTCGAGCACCGCGGCGTGCGGCAGCTCGCGTTCCGGGAGGGGCCGAACGCGACGGTGAGTGTGTGGGAAGGCGAGAGCGGTCGATCGCTGCGCGTGAGCGGCAAGGTCGACGGGTCCGATCGCGGCGACATGGACACGCAGGTCATGCTCGGCCTCGCGCCCGCGGTGGCGCGGGTCGGCGCGACGTCCGCGCTGGTGATCGGCTATGGCACCGGCGTGACAGCGCATGTCCTTGCCGCCGTGCCGAGCGTAGCGCGGCTGAAAGTCGTCGAGCTCGAGCCGTCCGTCATGCAGATGGACAGCTTCTTCGTCGGCGTGAACGGCAACGTGCTTGCCCGGCCCGGCGTGCGTGTCGTCATCGATGACGCGCGCAGCGCCTTCCAGCTGGACCGCGAGCACTACGACGTGATCGTCTCCGAGCCGTCGAATCCGTGGGTCGCTGGGGTGGCGACGCTGTACACCCCCGAGTTTTTCCGCATTGCCGGGGGCCGATTGTCCGATGACGGCGTCTTCTGTCAGTGGATTCAGCTCTACCAGCTGCCACTGCCGATTGTCGCCGGGATCGTGCGGAACCTGCGCGCGGTGTTTCCGCACGTGCACGTATGGTTCGGAGGGAGCGCCGATCTCGTAGTGCTGGCATCGCCGCGGGCAATCACCTACGACCGCGAATGGCTGACGCAGCTGCTGGGTCGAGGCGGTCCACTGAGCGCGATGAGCCGCGAGTGGCTGAGCATCGACAACACGGACCAGTACTTCGGTCGGATGCTGTTGGGGGACTCGGGCGTCGCGCGCCTGATGCAACGGGCAAACCTCGAGCACAGCGACAATCAGCCGCGCCTCGAGTTTGTTGCGGCACGCCGGTTCCTCGATCCCGGGGCTGCCGCGGCTGCCGTCTTCGACTCCCTGATCCAGCTCGGCAAGGGCGATACCGGCACAGCGCCGTTCGCACTGTTACGCATCCTCGCCATGCGCCGCGGCGACGCCGGGGTCCTTCCCTATCTCGATGCCGCCCACCGCGCTCAACCGGACGTAGTCGAGTGGAGCATTCGCAGTGCTGGCATTCGCCTGGCGCTGGGGGATACCGCGCAAGCCGATTCCCTGCTGGGCGCGGTGATTACGAGGAGCGGCGCCTCACCCGACGGGCTCCAGATGCGCGGGTTGCTCGCTGCCGCCCGCAACCAGCCGCTGGCCGCGATCGCCCTGCGCGAAGCGCTCGCCGCAGGTGCCGATACCGGGCAAGTGCGTGCGGCGCTCGCGCTGCTGGCCGCGCGGGCATCTCGGTGGGGCGAGGCGGCGTCGCAGGCGCGGGCGGCGCTCGGCGCGGCTCAGGGCACCTTTCGCCATCCCTTCCCCGGCGAGTTCCTGAGCCAGGCGCTGGGACAGATCGCGCTGGATGCCCCGGCCGCCTTGGCGGACAGTTTGCTCAGCTTCGCGGTGGGCCGGCGCCCCGGTTCGGCGCGCTACCGCGAGTTGGCCGCCGTGGCTGCCCTCCGGGCGGGTCGCTGTGAAGCCGCCGCCGCGAGTTTTGTGGAGTTGCTGGATTTCGCCGTGCAGCGGGACAACGGGCCGGCACTCGTACGCGAGTGCTGGGCGACGCAGGACTCTACGGCGAGGACCGGGGCCGCTGCCCGCGGGGCGGCGGCGAGGCAGGTGCGGGAGAAGCACTGAGCACATCGCGGATCTCGCCCGCGGCCGCGATCGCGTGATCGACGTCCCGGGAGAGCGCGCGTGCCTGCTGCGTCGCATTCGTCAAATCGCTGAGCACCGCCGCAACGCCGGCCGATCGCAGGCGCAGGAGATCGAACCGCACGTTCTGCATCGCCAGCACACACGACTCGATCTGTTCCTCGACTCGCCGGCGCCGCGTCAGCAGATCACTCAACGCCTGGCGCTGCCGGTCGAGCAAGCTGATCTGACGTTCCCGCTCCGTTCCTTCTTCATGAAGCTTCACCGCTTCGATCCGCACTTCGATCCGCGCCAACGCGCCGTCATCGACATCGGCGCTCATGCCGTGCAACATGCGTGCGAGATCTTCGGCGCGCTTGAGCAGCGCGTCGACGGTGACGACCACGTCCGGAAGCAGCTTTCGCTCCGACGTCGGGACGCGCTCCATGATCTTGAGAATCGCTTCCCGGTCATTGCGCGCCAGCCGCACGGTATCGACGAGGCGGCCGAACTCGTCCGCCTTGGGCGCACCGAGTGCGCGGCGCGGACCGAGCAGCGCTCCCTGGGCGTCCGGCGCCGCCGGGCGATTGAGCACGTCGCGCCACGAATACCCGTTCTGCCACAGTTTCATGAATTGCGGCAGCAAGCCGAAGCCGCCCCAAATCGCCGTGGGGAACAGCGACCAGCTGAGGCCGCTGCCCATGATCATGTCGATAAACATCAATCCACCGCAGACGGACGCCCACGAGACGAAACTGTCGCGGAACTTGGCGACCATGCGGGGTTCACCGCTGGGTGTGAGATCGCTCTTGGGATCTCGCTTCGGGCTGGGCCGGGACGCGCGCCGCCGCTCGGGACGACCACCGCCCGACATCCTGGCCGGTGGCTCCCCGAAGCGGGTTTCCAGACGCGCCAGCGGGCTGACGCTTGGGCGCCGCGATGGGCGATACGGCGGTGCACTGCGCGATTCGAGCGCGCGCCGCAGTGCATCCGCGGTCGGCCAGCGCGCCTCCGGTTCCTTCTCGAGCGAGCGCATGACGCACGACGCGAGATCGTCCGGGCAGGTTGGAGTCCGGTCCTGCAGGTTGGGCGCCTGTTCGGTGATCTGTTTCAGGAGAATGCCGGGCACCGTAGGCGCCGAGAACGGCAATTCGCCGGCGAGCATCTGATACCCGACGACGCCGAGGCTGTAGATGTCCGAGCGTCCGTCGATTTCGCGATCGCCGGCGGCTTGCTCCGGACTCATGTAGTGCGGCGTACCGATGGCGACGCCCGTGGCCGTCAACGTTCCCGGTCCGGTGGTCGAGGTCAGCGCCTTCGCGATCCCGAAGTCCGTCAAAACGGTCCGGCCACGGCTTCCTTCTAGCAGGATGTTGTCGGGTTTGACGTCGCGATGGATGATGCCGAGGGCGTGTCCGGCGCCGAGTGCGTCCGCCGTTTCCATCATGATGCGCCGCGCTTCTTCGGGCGGCAGTCGCTCGCGGCGTTTGAGGCGCGCCGCGAGCGACTCCCCATCCACGTAGGCCATCACGAAGTAGACGAGACCGTCCTTACCCTCACCGACGGAGTGAATCGGGACGATGTGCGGATGGGACAGACGCGCCGCCGTTTCCGCTTCCCGGAGAAAACGCATCCGGATTTCCTCGCGGAAGGCGAGCTCGGGTGGCAGTACCTTGACCGCCACCTTCCGTTTGAGCCGCTCGTCGCGCGCATGGTACACGACGCCCATGCCGCCGCGGCCGATCTCCCCTTCGAGTGTGAAGGAGGACCCCAGAGCCTGACTCAGACGCTGCGCCAGCAGATCGGTCATGCCGTTTTGCAATCCATTCGAGGACTAAGATTTAGCCGCAACCATGCGGCCTTGCAACACACTCCAGGCGCGTCGTGTTGGCAGTTACGCGCCGCTTTGGCGGCACTTTTCGGAACGGACCTGCCGCAGACGGCGTTTTTTCGTGGCATGGACGGTGCGATCTCCGTCCCAGACCGTCGTTCACGAAACTCACTATCGGAGAATACATGTCAGACCGGATGAGTTTGCCCGTCCTGCCGTTGCGCGACGCCGTGCTGTTTCCCGGCGTTGCGACGCCGATTGGCGCGGGCCGTCCTGCCACATTGCGCGCCATAGAAGCCGCCCTGAAGCACCCCGACCGCAAGGTCTTCGCGGTCGCCCAGAAAGAGAACATCGATCAAGTCACGCCTGGCGTGCTGTACAACACCGGAACGATCGCGCGGATCAGCCAGGTCCAACGCAATCTCGGTGGCGTGCAGCTGGTCCTGCACGGCGACAGCCGCGGGACGGCCGTCCACTACAGCGAGACCAACGGGTACCTCGAGGCGACTGTCCGCGAAACGTCAGACCTTCCTCCTCTCAATGAGAAGGATCCCGCGTTCGTCGCGTTGCATCGCGAGGTCCGCGAGCGCGCCGCGGAGCTCGGCCAGAAGTCGGGACTCCCGACGGATGTCGTGCAGCAGGTGCTGCAAGGTGTCAGCGACCCCGGCGCCCTCGCCGATCTGGTCGCCGGCCATCTGGACATCCAATCGCTGGAGCGCCAGCAGCTGCTGGAAACGCTCGCGGTCGAGGACCGGCTGCGCCGCGTGCTGGTGCACGTGCAGCGGCAGATCGCCGTCCTCGATGCGCAGGAAGACATCAAATCGCAGGTCCAGGAAGAGCTGGGCGAACGCCAGCGTGAGATGCTGCTCCGCGAGCAGATGAAGGCGATTCGCAAGGAGCTGGGCGAGGAGGAAGAGGCGGCTGAAGCCGACGACCTCAAAAAGCGCCTCGATGCGCTGGAGCTGCCGGACGCGGCTCGCAAAGAGGTCGATCGCGAGCTTGGGCGGCTGGAGCGCGCCGGACGGGAATCGATGGAGGCGCAGGTCATCCGCACCTACCTCGAGACGATCGCCGAGCTGCCGTGGAACAAGCGCACCGAAGAGTCGCTCGATCTGAAGCAGGCCGCGAAGATCCTCGAAGAGGACCACTACGGCCTGCAGGATGTGAAGGATCAGGTGCTCGAGTTCCTCGCGGTCCGCCAGCTGCGGCAACAGCAGCCGAAGGAAGAAGCCCCGGGGAACGAGGATGACCGCGCTTCGCGCGCGCCGACCCTGCTGTTCGTCGGACCGCCGGGTGTCGGCAAGACCTCGATCGCCAAGTCCATCGCGCGGGCGATGGGCCGACCGTATGTGCGCATTTCGTTGGGCGGCGCCCGGGACGAGGCCGATATTCGCGGCCACCGGCGCACCTACGTCGGCGCCATGCCGGGCCGCATCATCCAGGGGATGAAGCAGGCAGGCGCGAAGAACCCGATTTTCCTGCTCGACGAAGTCGATAAGCTGGGCGTTTCCTTCCAGGGCGACCCGGCCGCAGCGCTGCTCGAAGTGCTCGATCCGGCGCAGAACGATTCGTTTACGGACCACTATCTGGGAGTGCCGTTTGATCTCTCGGAGGTGTTGTTCATCGCGACCGCGAACTTCCTGCAGAGCATTCCCGGTCCGCTGCTCGATCGGCTGGAGACCGTGAACTTCGCGGGCTACACCGAGCGGGAGAAGCTGGAGATCGCGAAACGGTATCTCGTGCCTCGCCAGCTGACCGAGAACGGTCTGCGCACGGGCCAGTTGACGATCACGGATGGGACGTTGAGCGAGATCATCGCCAGCTACACGCGCGAGGCGGGTGTCCGCCAGCTCGAGCGTGAGATCGGCAAGCTGGGTCGCAAAGTGGCGCGCAAGATCGCCGACGGCGCAGCGCAGACAATCACCGTTGGTCCGAAGGACGTGCCGGATATCATCGGCCGGCCCAAAGTCCACCCCGAGCGCATGGCCGGCGCAGATCAAGTCGGCGTGGCGACCGGGATGTACTACACGCCCGTCGGCGGCGACATCATGTTCGTCGAAGCGAGCGTCATGCGCGGTAAGGGCGAGTTGGTCCTGACGGGTCAGTTGGGCGACGTCATGAAGGAGTCCGCCCGCGCAGCGTTGACCTACGCCAAGTCACATGCCGATCTGCTGGGGATTCCGGAAGGCGCGTTCGTCGATACGGACATCCACGTCCACGTCCCAGCGGGCGCGATTCCCAAGGATGGACCCTCGGCTGGTGTCACGATGGCGACCGCCCTCGTCTCGGCGCTCTCACGCCGGCCGGCACGGCACGACATCGCGATGACCGGCGAGGTCACGCTGCGGGGCCGCGTCCTGCCGATCGGCGGAGTGAAGGAAAAGGTGCTGGGCGCCGTGCGCGCGGGGATCACGTCGGTGATACTACCGAAGGAAAACGAGCGCGACCTCGACGATCTGCCGGAAGAAGTGCGGAAGACGCTCGACGTGCATCTGGTCGAGGAGCTGGGAGACGTGCTGAGCCTGGCGCTGCGCGGCGCCCGGTTCGAAGCGGGGCACCTGATCTTCGAGACCGAGGCGCCGGTACTAGCTCGCGCTCACGCCGGCAACCACTAAGTCGACCGCCGCTTCGCGCCAGCGCGCGCGGAGCGACGGCTCGTCGGCCCCCAGGGGGCGGGCACTCGTGGCGATCACGGCTTCCATGTTGAGGTAGCCCACCATCAGAATCAGAGCTTGGGCGGCAGCCAGGTGCGGGTCGAGATCGTCCCGCACCTGGCCCAAGCCCTGGCCTTCCGCCAACAGGACGACCAGCCGGTTGATGGCCGGGGCAAAAGCCGCCCCGCCACCTGAACGCGTTCCCTGGCCGAGCAACGCGACGATTTCCGGATGTCTCGCGAGGAATTCGAACTGTGCGGCGAGCGTGAGCCGGAGCCGTTCGAGCGGTCCGCCATTCGGTATTGCCAACTCTGCCAGCGCCGTCTCCAGCTCGCCGGCCGATTGTGCCAGCACGGCTTGGAAGAGCCCGCGCTTGGAGTGGAAGTAGTAGAACAGTAGCTGTTTGTTGACGCCCGCTCGGCGGGCGATCTGTTCGACGCGCGCGCCCGCGAAGCCCCGCCTCGCAAACTCCTCGCGGGCCGCGGCGATGATTCGTAATGCCCTGTCGTTACTCAGTTTAGGCGGCATGTACCAATATCGTCAACCGTTTGGTTGATGAAAGCTAATGTAGTCCGACGTTTTCCGGAATGCGCGACAGACCTTCCTTCAGGTAGTCCAGCAGGTAGCGATTCACCTGATCGGGGGATTCCTCCGGAGCGTCGTGCCCCGAGTGTGACAGGAGCGCGAGTACGCTCCGCTGCACCTCCCGCGCGAACCTGCTGCCGTCCCGGAGCGGAATCCACCGGTCGTTGTCGCCCCAGAGGATCAGCGTCGGCGCCTGCACGCCGCCCAGGCGTCCGCCGAGCGAGTCGAACCGGAACTCCCGGAGCACGCCTCGGAGGGCGCGTCCGTATGCCGGATCGGGAACGGGGGCATAGTACTGATCGACGTCTGCGTCCGTGACCTTGCTCGGATCGGCGAACGTCGAGCGCAGGATGCGCCCGGTGACCCAGCGGCTGCGAAATGACGTGACGATGGCGCCCACGAACGGCCAGCGCGCCACCTTGAGGACGCCGGGCCAGCGGACGCCGAATCCCGCCGCGTCGATCAACACCATTCCGCGCACCCGATCCGGATGGGCCAGCGCCACTTCGGCGGCAATCGCGCCGCCCATCGAATGTCCGACCAACACCGCGCTAGCGATCCCGAGTGAGTCGAGCAACGACACGATGAGGTGCGCATAGGCGGCACTCGTGTATCCGTGCGCCGGTTTGTCGGAGAATCCAAAACCGCGATTGTCAATGACGACGACGCGATATCCGGCTGCGACGACCACGGGCAGCTGGTATCGCCAGCCGTACATCGACGCGCCGAACCCATGAATGAAAACAACCGGCGTGCCGTTGCCGGTGTCGATCATCCGTAACCGTGTGCCATCGATCGTGCGGTACTGCGCCCGAAATGGCGTGCCGACGGGATAGCGCTGCGATTCAGGAATGGGTGCCGCGCGGCACGCGCCGGCGAACAGCACAATACAGACGAGAGCTCGAGCAGCGGTCACGCGGCGCCCCGCAGCGCCCGCCGGGCGAGCAGCACGATCAGCGGGTGCGACGTCCATAGGCCGGCGACCGTCTCGCCGTCGCCCGAGGTCATCACCAGCTGCGTGTCATCGACCAAGAGGACTGTCGCGTCGGGTGCGTCAGAGGCGGCCGGCTCGAGCCATGCCGGCGCGTCCGGCGGCAGCCCGCCGCGTGCACGGACGGTCAGCGTCGCACGTTCCGCCGCCCGTCGCCAAGCCGGCAGCGTCGGCCGCCACAGCTCGAGCGCCATCACTCCTTCTACACTCCGCTCCGCCCGAGCGACCAGCTGGGTGACGAGATTTGCCACCGCGCGACTGCCCGCCACCTCCCTGGTCACGGGATCGCCGGGCCGCGAGAGACCGCGTACATCGCGCCCCAGCCGGTCCAACGCCTCCCCTTGCCGGGTCGCCAACAGCGCGAGGAGTGCTTGCGGGTCGATAGGCCGATAGCGCGCCGGCCGCTCGGGGGGTGGCGTGCGCGTCGCGGCGCCACGGGAGACCAGCCCTTCCAGCGCCCCATAGGCGTTGGCGCGCGCGAGCCTCGCGCCGCGTGCGATTGCATAACCGGTCGAAGGGCCGAGCCGGAGCAGCGTCGCGTAGACGAGCGACTCGGTGGGCGTGAAACCGAACGGCGTAAGATCGAGCGCCATTGTAGTAGCAGATACTACTACTTCAACGCCCCGCGGGCCACTCAAACGATGTTCAGAGGCATCCCCAGCAGCCGCGCAATCAGCGCCAGGCGGAACGTGACATCGGTCTGGCGCTGGGCCGGGCTCTTCCCCGGTCCCTCGAGCGGGAAATAATGATATACCACCGGGTTCGTCGTTTTCGGCATCACGCGCAGGCCAGCAGGACTCCAGATCCCCTGATCGTCGCACTCGCTATAGAGCCGCGCGAGAACCTTCGCGGCACTGGGCACTTGGCGGACGATACCCAGCCGGGTGAGCAGCTCCAGCCAGTACAGGGCGAACGGCACGTCAGTGATCCGGCCCTGGGCGTCGGCGTGGAGCGGGTCGCCCAGGACCTCAAACAGCGGTTTCAGAACCTTCTTGCCCGCCAGGATGAAGAACGACCGGCGCGGGGTCGGGATCGAGAAATACGCCGCCACGCGCTCGAGGAATCCGGCGCGCTCCCGCTGCACCGCCGGCATGAAGGCCAGTACCTCTACCGAGAAGACCGTCGGCGGATACGCGAGCGGATCGAGTACCGTCTTGCCCTGTGCCTTTTTGAACGGCTTCTGCGCCACCTCGCTCCGCAGATACATCGAGATGTCGCTCGCGATGCGATGCGCGGCACCCCGGAGGCGAGGGTCGTCCTGATGCGCACCGCGCGCGAGTGCCGCGGCTGCCGCTTGCCCACCCATGCCCCTCGCCCACAGTGTCAGGCCCGGATCGGTTTTCGCCGGTCGCTGAAACTCGACGAGCAGCGCCGGATCGTCGTCCCTGGACAGCAACCGGAAGAGGAAGCGATCGGCGAACCGGAAGACGCGCGCGTCGGGCGGCCAACCCAGCTCGAGCAGCCGTCGATACTGATAAATCGTTCCGACTTCTTTCCACCCCATCGCCTTGGATGGGGCAGGCGCGAGGAGATTACCTCCCCACAGACCGGTCTCCTTTTGCTTCCGGACGATGGCGAGCACTTCCTTGTAGTGCAGCATCGCTTCACGCAGCTGAACGACGCGCTCGAAGTCGCGCGCCGGCTCGGGCACGACCTCGGTAAGCGTCCGATACTGAATGGGGAGACTGGCGGCCTCATACAACCACGACAGAGGCACTGTGTGTGTGGAGGGAATCTCCAACCGGCGCTCCAATGGTAGGAGTTCGGACCAGCTGGTGTCACCGGGCCAAAAACGGGCGCAAACTTACCCGCCCCCAGGCCAATCGGCAATCGCGGGAGATTAACCCGTTGTGCTCCAAGATGTTCCGCAAGTGCTCCGAGCGTGCAATCTACTGCACCGCCTACGGCTGGGGTCGCTGGAACTCCGACGACGGCAGCCAACGCGGCATGGCAGGATCGTTCGCGATTGTGCGCGCGGCGCGTACCGCGACGCGCACCTCCTGCGCCATCCCGGCGTAACGGAACGACGGCTGATACTCATCACTCGGCTGATGATAGCGCTGCTCGTTGTAAATGTTCTCCTGCTCCTCGCCCCAACCCTTCGGACGTCCGACAAAATCGACGCCGGGCTTGATCGACAGCGCCGGCACCCCGGCGCGCGCAAACGGAAAGTGGTCCGACCGGAAGAACGATCCGCGCACATCGGGTTGTGACTCGACGCTGAGCGACTCCGCCCGCGCCGCCGCGACGAAGATCGGTCCCAGGGTCGAGCGGTCCATGCCGAGTGCGCCAATGTCGCGCGTCGCTCCCCGGACGTTCGTGACGTCGAGATTCAACACCGCCGCGGTTTGACCGAGCGGCACGAGCGGGTGCTGCACGTACGCTTCGCTGCCGAGCAGGCCGCTCTCTTCGGCGGTGGTCGCGACGAACAGGATCGAGCGCGAAGTCCGCGGCAGTTGTGCGAGCGTCTTGGCAGCACCCAGAATCGCGGCAACACCCGACGCGTTGTCTTCGGCGCCGTTGTAGATCGAGTCGCCACGGATCGCGGGCCCGATCCCCTTGTGATCCCAGTGCGCGGTGATCAACACTGCCTGCGATGCCAAACGCGGATCGCGGCCCGGAAGCCGCGCCGCGACATTCTCCGATTCCACCCGACGCAGGGCACTGTGAATGCGGACCGCGGCAGTCAGGCCCGTCCCGACGGGACGGAAGTCGCGGCGCGCGGCTGCCCGACTCAGCGAATCGAGATTGAGCCCGGCCTTCGTGAGGGCAGCGCGCGCACTGGCCTCGGTCACCCACCCGGCGAACGCGAGACTCGGCGATTGTGGCTGATCGAGCTTGAATTGCTCCACCGACCATGAGCCGCGCACGACCTCCCAGGGGTAGGTCGCGCTCTCGTTGGTATGGATGAGGATCGCGCCGGCGGCACCCTGACGGGCCGCCTCCTCGAGCTTGTAGGTCCAGCGCCCGTAGTACGTGAGAATCTTGCCGAGAAACACCGTGGAATCGACGAGACCCGGATCGTTCACGAGCATGAGCAGCACTTTGCCGCGCAGATCGGCGCCCTTGTAGTCGTTCCATCGCCACTCGGGTGCCCGGATGCCGTAACCGACGAACACGACCTCTCCACTCGCGGCGATATCCGCTTCTGGTCGTTCCCCCCACGCGACGAAAGCGTCTCGATAGGCGAGGGTGTCGGTCGCACCTCCCGCTGGTCCCCACGCGAGTGTCGGCTGCGGCGTCATCCCGACGAGGGCGACGGGCTGGAAATAGGTCCCGTTCGCTCCCGCCGGCTCGAGTCCCAGGGCCTGGAACTGGGCGGCGATGTACTCCGCCGCGAGCCGGCCACCACGCGTCGCTGGGGCGCGGCCCTCGAGCAGGTCGCTCGCCAGGAACCGCACATGGGCGTCCATCGCGGCCGTATCGACAAGGATCTGGGCTGCTCGCTGTGCTGCGGCGGCGGCGGCGGCGGCGGCGGTCGTCGTGACGAGTGCCAGCATTAGGGCAGTATTCCAACATTTGGGCATCATTGCGTGGGTTGCTCCCGTGAGAGGCGACATTTGACGGTCTCAATCGTACCCGGCCGGCTGCGGCCTGCTTCACTGGTCATGACCAAGGTCGAGTCGTCGAGAAAGTCGATCGCTTCGCCGCCGATCTCCATTCCCGCGCGGGCTCTGAAAGGTCGCTTGCAGGAGGAACAACGCGGTTGCGAACATGAGGCTCCAAGAAGATACTTCGCGCATGCGCGATGCAAATGTCCGTTTGCACGGCCGAATCCTCTACCTCACCGAGGATCCTGGCTTCGTGCGTGCGCAGCTCGCCGGGAAGGATCCGGCGTGGACGCCGGAGCACAAGCTGCGCGACGACATCTCGACCGACGAAATCACTCCCGCCTACATCTGCTACTACTACGACGAAACGCTTGGCGAATTCCCCTACCTCGGCCTCAAGTGCCGCGACGAATTCCCGATTTCCCGCGGCGCCGTCAAAAGCGGGGGCTTCGTGGCGGCAGTGAGCGGCAAGCGGCGCGGGAAGGGTTCTTCGCGCGAGCAGTCGCCCTACGCCGAGATGTGCGCCGGAATCAAGCTGGTGGTGGCGGAAAGCATCGAGCGCATCTACCGCGAGAACTGTCAGAACCTCGGCGTCCTCACGACCACCGATTTCTCGATTCTCGACAAGGTGCGCCGTGGCGAGGTCATTCCGTTGGCGGCGTTCACGGCGGGAGAGGGCGAGATCACGCGCGGCATCATCGAGCACGGCGGCTTGTTCAACTACAACATGGCGCGACTGAAAGGCGAGGTCGTGCTCCATCCGCCCACGACGCCGCAGCGGCCCATGACACTCGGCGAGAAGATCTTGGCCCGCCGCTGGGTCGTGGATCCCGCGAAGGGCAAAATCGGCGTTCCCGCCGTGAAGCCGGGCGATGAAGGGTTCGTGCTCACCGACATCCGGTTCAGTCACGAGTACGTGACGCCGATGGCGGCCATCTTCTTCGAGCAGCTCGTCGGGAAGGACGCGAAGGTCAACGATGCCGGCTCGATCCTGATGTTCCGCGACCACCTCACCTTCCTGCCGGAAGCGATGACGCCGGAGCGTGTGAAGGAAGGATTGCTCGACGTCGCGCTCCAGCTCGAGAAGAAGCAACGCGAATTCGCCACCGCGCAGGGGATCAAACTGTACGGCGAGCTGCGGCTCGGTCACCACGGGTCCGAAGCGATCTGCCACTCGAAGATCCTCGAGTCGCACGCGTTGCCCGGGCAGGTGATCATCGGCTCCGATTCGCACACGCCCCATGCCGGCGCGGTGGGCTGCATCGCGTTTGGCGTGGGAACGACCGCAATCTTCAATTCCTGGATTACCAAAGACGTGCGGCTGCAGGTGCCGGACACGGTCAAAGTCGTCGTCACTGGTCACAAGCCCGACAACGTCACAGCGAAGGACTTCATGCTGGAGGTCCTGCGCCATCCCTACGTCAAAACGGGCAAGGCCATCGGCAAACTGGTCGAGTATTGTGGCGATGCTGTCGAGTCGCTGTCGGTAGACGAGCGGGCCACGATGACCAACATGACGGCTGAAGTGGGTGGCTTCACGGGGTACGTCGCGCCAGACGAGAAAACGATCGAATACCTGATGGACTACCGCAAGATGTCCCGAGCCGAGGCGGAGCAGCGCTGCGCCGGGCTCACGAGCGACCCGGGAGCGGGGTACTGCGAAGTCATCGAGATCGACGCCTCGGGCGTTCGGCCGATGATCGCGCTCCCCGGCGATCCCGGGAACGGTCTGTACATCGAGGACGTCGGCCAGCGCATCAAGGTCGACATCGCGTATGCGGGCTCGTGCACGGCAGGCAAGAAGGAAGACATGGATATGTACGCGCGCGTCCTCGCCGAGGCCGCGGGGCGGGGCGAGCGCGTGGCGCCGTGGGTGCGGTTCTTCATTCAATGCGGTTCCCAGGACGTGAAGCGCTACTGCGAGGAGAAGGGATACCTGGAGGTGTTCCGGCGGGTGGGCGCGACGTTCCTCGAGCCGTCGTGTGGCGCGTGCATCAATGCGGGGCCGGGGGTATCCAAGACGCGCGAAGAAGTCACCATTAGCGCGATCAATCGGAACTTTCCGGGCCGATCAGGTCCGGGTCAGCTCTATCTCGCCAATCCGTACACCGTGGCCGCGTCGGCCATCACCGGCTACATCACGACCTGGGAGCCGGGCATGGTGCTGGAGACCGCGCGCTCAGGGTAGAGTGCCGCGGATCTTCACCTTGATGGCGCGCGCCCCACTGCCGAAGTCCAGCGCCGACGTCACCGTCGTAGTCGAATCCGGAACCAGCTTCGCGGTAATCGTGAACTCGCCGTTCAGCATGCCCCGCGACACGTTAATCAGTGTACCACCCTGGCCCGAGCCATATTGACTCGATGTCGTGTGCAGATGGCCCCCGCGCGACAACCACTTCGTAACGGTTGAGTCAGTCGCTTGGTGGATCACGAAACCAGTTCCCGTTCCCGCCGTGTCGAGCGTGAACCGCGACCACAGCGAGTCATTCACGGGAGCCCGACCCGATCCCAGCAGGAAGAACACCGAATCCACCGTGTGAGACGTCGCGTTGTAGCCACGCCAGGCGAGGATCCCCGTCAGGTTAATCGTCGTGTGCGTCCCACCCTGCGTCGCATCGACATCGAACTCGATAGACACGACTCGAGTCGTATCGGACCCCTGGGCGATGCGAGATGCCCGATCCATGAATGGGAAGACTAGACGGGCCATTTTGGTGTACAGTCCAGAATCGCCTACAAAGCCGGTGTCGAGATTCCCGTCGTGCAAAAAGGCCGAATCGAGCGCCATCCGCACGGCCACAAGCTGCGGTCCGGGGATCGCGTCAGGATCGACGCCACCGGCATCAGAGCACGCAGCGATAACCCCGGCAACGGCCAGGGAGAGCAGCATCTTTCCCATGTGTGTGAATATGGCGCTACAGGGGGCCGCCGGTAACGGTGGCCACCTGCACGCGATACGGCCGAAGTGAATCGCGCTGATACACGCTGCGGGGATTCCACAGGACCCAGGTGTTGATCCCCAGGTCCTCCGCCGCGCGAATTTGTTCGCGGATCTCATGCGGGGTGTACCGCGGCTTGCGTCGGCCGAGGGTGAACGCCTGGAGGTACGGTCGGATCGTCGCGGCTCGGGTGAGCGGCCGCGAGCGCTCCAGCGCTTCAGTCAGCGCATTGCGCACGACGCGATATGGCTCGGCATTCGGCCACGCGAGTCCGTAGCTGCCCTTGTAGTAGTGGCTGGGGTAGACCATCGGCAATACCACGTCCGCGACACTGACGAAGTCTTCCCATACCTGGCCGATACCCAGGTCACCAGTCGCCGCCGACGTCAGACCAAAGATGTCGAACGTGACCGGCACGCCCATCGGCTGAATGCGCTGCATGAGAATGGCGATCCCCGCCTGTACACCTTCGCGCTGCGACTCGCCGCGCTTGCGCGCGGCAAAGATCGCCTGCGCCATCGCCTCTTTGGGCTCGTCCGGGAAACGGACGTAGTCGAATTGCACTTCATTGAAGCCGAGCCGGACCGCTTCCTGCGCGAGCTGCGCCGCGTAGATCCAGACCGAGTCGTTGTACGCATCGACCCACGCGATGCCGATCCGATCGCGCCACAGTCCGCTGCCGTCACGATTCTGGACCGACCACTTCGGCCTCCGCTCGGCGAGGAGCGGATCTTTGGCGACGACGATGCGCGCGATGGCGTAGATGTCGTGCGCGCGCAGGGTATCGAGCCGCGACTGGACATCCTTCGTGCGGACGCATTTCGTCGCGCCGATCTGCTGCGCGACTTGGACCTCCGAGGGATACAACAGGCAGCCGGTGTCGTCCTTGACGTCGACGACGAACGCATTGATCTCCGTCGAATCCGCGAGCCTAACGAGCTGGGCCAGCTTGCTCCCGCCGAACGCCCACGCATTGACGTACAGCGCCTTGATCGGATCGGCCTGGGAATTGTCGAACATCGGGTCGGGCAGGACGTAGCGGAGCTCGACGCCGCGCAACTGCATCGTCTCGGGCGACGACGGCAATTGCTGGGCAAAAAGGCCGCGACTTGCGGTCGCGGCCCAGACGACGAGAACGGCTGCCTGCCGAGCCAACTTCATAGGGGCCATCAACATAGGAAATTAGCCCCTGGCCGGGCAAGGATTCATCTCTCACTTCATCCGTAAGCTATTGAATAGCAATGGGTAAGTCGCGATGCTCTGGCCGCGATACTGTGGACGGATGCCGAACAGGATAACGCGCCCGTTTCCTTGTTGAACCTCGAGGATCGCGGCCTTTCCCGCGATCCGTTCCGGATGGAGGACCCAGCCGGACAGCAAGACCCGCGTCGGGTCCTCCGGCCAGCGTCCCACGACCTGTGTGACGTTCGAGTCGAGCACCTCGAACGCAGGTCCTCCTTGAAACCATCCGATCGTTTCGCGTGGCATCCCGTGCGCGACGGCGGTCGATGTGTCGAGCTCCAGGCGGAAGATCGAGCCCGGCGCGTAGAAGTCTTCGTCACCCACCGCTTCGAGCACGTTGCGCACCGGGAGCAGCAGCGCCTGAATGGCAAATCGGCTCGCCTCATTCATCGCGACGAGCGTTCCGCCGTCCACCACGAACTCCCGCAACGCTTCGCTGCCGTCGGGGCCGATGCCCCCGGCGTACGGCGCGGGATAGCGCGGGGGCAGGCCCTCGAGGATCTCGCTCGGGCGCTGGTCGGGAAGGATGATCACATCGAACCGGTCGTGGAGCTTGCCCGCGCGCACCACCGAATCGACGAGCGACGTGTAGGGCACCTTCCAGTTGTCGAACACCCAGCGCGTCCACCCCTCGTCCATCGTCGCGTCATAGGATTTGTAGAGACCAATACGGACCGCGGGCTCCACGTCCGATACGCGGAGGGGGGGCGCCGGGGGCACGATCCGCGGTGTGATCGGCGACGACAGCGGAACGAGTAGCGAGTCGTTCGCCGCAGTGGCCGTCACATGCATGAGCAACGGCAGGGTGTGAGCCGTGACATCGTAGGGGCGCTCCGGCGGCCCCCCGGGATACAAGCGTCGGTCCGGATAGTTCTGCACTTCGAGGAGCGTCTTGGCGAACGCCGCGTACGGTTGCCGCAGCACGACGACGTACGTCCCCGCCGCGTGGCGCTGACCCTGCACGCTGAACGACTGCAGCGCGGTGCGAATCTCGACGCCGCCCCGCCGCAGGATACCGAGCAATGCGCTCAGCGCGACCGAGTCCTGGGGGGGGCGCGCCGGAATCACGTAGGCGTACGGCCACTCGCGCCAGCCGCGGATCGCACGCGTCTCGATGTTGAAAAAGTTGGTGAGCCAGCGCTCGCGGTCGTGCGCCGCATGTGACAGCAGCGCGTAGGCGCCTTCCGTCTGATACGAGACGATGTCGCGCAGCGACCACCGTCCCCCGCGCCAGGGGTTCGTGAAATTCCACGACCGCTCACGCGGATTGTAGCCGCGCTCGCGCGCCTGCAGCCGATCGAACGGGATATCGATCGGCGTCGCGAGGTCGGCGCTGGCCGTCTCCGAGAGAATGCGCACGCCGCCGTGGTAGTGCTGGTATGCGCGCGCCGGCGTCCAGGCATCATAGGTCGAATTGATCGAGATCCCCGTCTTGCCCTGACCGGCGAGCTCCCACGCCATCGCACTGCCGAGCGCGTTCGCGCCGTCGATGAGCAGCGGGTCGACGTTGGGCTCGACGGGATCGAGGTAGGGCGGCAGAAACAGCCGCGCGCCGTTCGCATCCATTTGATGGATGTCGTGGACGATTTGCGGATGCCAGACATTGTACAGCGAATCGACCGTCAGCTGGGTCTCGACCTGCGTGAACGCGTACCAGTCGCGGTTGTTGTCGTGACCGGTGTAGTGGTGATACAGCTCCGGCGGCGATGTCCCTTCCGCGGTCGTCCCGAGCGTGCGGTTGTACCACTTCGACACGATGGTGACGCCGTCGGGGTTCAGCGATGGCACCAGCCAGAGAATCACATTGTCGAGGATCGTCCGCGTCGTCGCCCCCGTGTCGGTCGCCAGCCGGTACGCCAGTGCCACCGGCGAGAGGTGCCCCCCGACCTCCGTCGAATGAATGCTCGACGTAATGAGGACGATCGCCTTGCCGTTCTGCAGCGCCTCGCGCGCGGCGCGACTGGTACGGAACGAGCGAGGATCTGCGAGTCCCGCGTTGACCTGCCGGTAGTAGTCTAGGCGACGCAGGTTCTGGGGGCTCGAGATCACGAGCGCGACAAACGGAGCGCCCAGCGTCGTTTTCCCGAGCTCGCGGTAATCGACGCGATCGCTCGCCTTGGCGAGCGCCTCGAAATACCGCACCAGCACGGGCCATTCGACGAGCTTGCGATCGTCCCCCGGCTCGAAGCCGAGGACCGAACGCGGCGTGGGTATAACGGCGGCGGCGGCGGCGGCGGCGGCGGGCGGCGGAGGGCGGCGAGGGGCGGCGGGTGGCGTTGCCGGGCGCGCGCGACGCTGCTGTGCGAGCCCCGGCTCCGCCAGCAGCGTGACCGCCAGCGCGAGCAGGACGGACTGCCGAGCGATCAATGCTGGCTCGTCGTGGCCGCGGGCGCCGCCTGGCCGGTGCCGATCCAGTACGCGAACCACGTGCGGATCCGCTCCAGACGGTCAACGAGCAACCAGGGCGGACCACTGCGCGACAGGCCGTGGGACGAGCGCGGATAGCGCACGAACTCGGCCGGAATCCCGCGTTTGCGCAGCGACATGAAGAGCTGCTCGGCATCGGTGATGGGCACGCGCTTGTCGTCCTCGGAGTGCACGATCAGCATCGGTGTGTGCATGCTGGTCGCGTACTTCATCGGCGAGAGCACGCGGTAAAGTGAATCGCTCTCCCACGGCGCCCCATTGAACTCGTACTCGGTCAGCCCCTGAGCATCGGACGATCCGTACCACGAATACCAGTTGAAGATCGAGCGATCGGTTTGCGCCACCCGGAACCGGTTGGTGTGGCCGACGATCCAATTCGTCATGAAGCCGCCGTACGAGCCGCCCAGGACCGCCATGCGCGCCGTGTCGACGCCACCTTTGCTGCGTGCGATCGCGACGTCGACCGCCTGCATCAGATCCTGGTAGTCCTCCATCCCCCACCGCGCGCGCGTCGCGTACGTGAACGCGTGCCCGTAGCCGCTCGACCCGCGTGGATTCGTGAACAACGTCCAGTAGCCTTGACCCGCCAGCATCTGAAACTCCGGAAACAGCACGTTGCCGTAGTTCGAATGCGGGCCGCCGTGAATCGAGAGCACCAGTGGGTAGCTCTTCCCTGGCTGATAGCCGTACGGCTTCATCAGCCACCCTTCGATCTTCAGGCCGCCGACGCCGGTGAACCAGAATGTGTCGGCGGGCATGACCGTGACCTGCTTGAAGAGCGAATCGTTGAACGCCGTGAGCCGGCGTTCCGGGCCCCGCGCGAGTGGTGTCACGTAGAGCTCGGTCGCGTGCGTGATATCGCTGGCCGTGTATGCGAGCGCACGCCCGTCGAGACTGAGCGAGAAGCCCCGCAGCTGACGCTCTCCCGTTGTGATCTGGCGAACAGGGCCACCAGCCGCCGCCACCGCAAACAGATGGACGTTGCCGTTGGTCTCGGCGTAGAAGTAAATCGTCTTGCCATCGGCCGACCAGGCGGGGCTGCTCGGGTCGAGACTCCACTCAACCGCGGTGAGGTTTCGCGCGGTTCCTCCGCTTGCCGGAATGATGCAGATGTCGTTCTCCACGTCCCGGCCCTTTGAGCACACGAACGCGATCGTCTTCCCGTCGGGAGACCAGGCGGGCGAGCTGCTTTGCGGGAAACCGGTCGGCAGGGCTCGAGTCGTGCCATCGGCAACGTTGAGGAGGAACAGTGCGGGCCAGTTGTCGTTCCGCACCTCCTTGTTCTCGGTGGAGTCCTGATCGAATGCGATTGTTTTGCCGTCGGGCGACCACGCCGGCGAGCTTTGGCTCAGATCGCCGCTGGTGAGCTGGCGCGGTGCACCGCCGGCGAGCGGCACGAGGTAGATGTGGCTGGGACGCCGGGTCTCGCGCGGCGGCAGGTAGCCGCGCTCGTCGCCGACGATCGGGATCGAGGTGTAGACGCGTCCGTCGAACCGCTTGGCATCGGCGCCACGGGTGATCGCGGTGGGCGACACGCGCGTACGCCACGTCTCCTTCTGCAAGCTGTCCGACTCATCCCCGCGCCACGTATACGCGAGCCATTGTCCGTCCGTCGAGAAGGTCGGCATCGCGTGCACGCCCTTGACCTGGAATGCCTCACCGCCCGGCGCCGCGGTCCGCAAGAACCAGATGTCGTCATCCGAGCCGTCGCGCTTGCTCGAAAATGCGAGCAGGGAGCCGTCAGGCGACCAGTTCGGGTTCGACGCTTCGGTCGAGGGGCTCGTATACCGAAAGGTCGGGGCGGAGCCGTCGGCAGGAGCCAGCCAGATCTCGTTGTGGCGCCGGTCTTTGTCCTCCACGACGGTGGTCACCACGAACGCCACCCGGCGAGCGTCGGGCGACAACGCAGGACTGCTCACGACGGTCAGCCGATAGTAGTCGGTGGATTGCCAGGGACGGGCTTGGGCGGACAGTCGGACCGTCGGACTGACGGACAGAATGAGCGCTGAGAGCAGAAGAGTGCGCATGGAGTCTCTCGGTTCGTCGTGGGGTCAGAAAACTACCGGCCCCGGCCGCAGCGCGCGACCGGGGCCGTTCCACCGTCCGACGGTCCGTCCGTCCGACCGTCCGACCCTAGTTCAGCTTATGCAGTTCTACTCGTCTGTTCTGTGCCCGTCCCTCAGGCGTCGCATTCGGCGCGATGTAGCCCGAAGCCCCATATCCTCGTGCTTGCATCCGCATGGGGCTTACTCCTCGGCGCGCAAGATACGCGCGGACCGCGCCAGCCCGCGCCATAGAGAGCCGGAGGTTCATCGGACGCCGGCCCGTGGAATCCGTGTATCCGGCGATCTCGATCCGAATCTCAGAATTGGCCACGAGCGACGCAGCCACCTGATCCAGAACCGCGTAGGACGATGTCGTCAGCACCGACCGACCGCTCTGGAAGTTCACGCCCTGCAGAATCAGCGTCGGACGGGCGGGCGGCGCTCCGGGGGCCGCGGGTGGGACCGCGCGCTCCTCGAACAACAGCAAGCAGCCGAACTGATCGACCTTTGATCCCTTCGGCGTGTTGGGGCAGCGATCCTGCGAATCCACCACGCCGTCGCCGTCGGTGTCGTGTTCGATCGGGCAGCCGTTGGCATCGACCTGAATGCCGGCCGGCGTGTTCGGACACTTGTCCAGACTGTCGATCACGCCGTCCTTGTCGGAGTCTGCCGGACAGCCGAGCGCGTCAACCGGTGTGCCGGCAGGCGTGTCGGGGCAGCGATCGATGCCGTCGAAGACCTTGTCGCCGTCCGAATCCGACGGGCAGCCGTTCGCATCGACCGTGGCACCGGCCGGGGTATCCGGGCACTTGTCGAGCCCGTCCCAAACTCCGTCGTGATCGGAATCGATCGGGCATCCCGTCGCATCTACGGTCGCGCCCGCCGGTGTGTCCGGACACTTGTCGAGGAAATCGTTCACGCCATCGTGGTCCGAGTCAGCCAACGGCGTCGGAGCGGCTCCGGCGAGCGGACACCCCTTCGCGTCCACGGCGGTCCCGGCGGGCGTGTCGGGGCACTGATCGATCCCGTCGAACACCTTGTCGCCGTCCTGATCGGGCGGGCAGCCCATCGCATCCACCGTCGCACCCGTCGGCGTGTTGGGACACTGATCGATCCCGTTCAATACGCCGTCGCCATCGGCATCGGCGGGACAGCCGCGGTTATCGACGGTCGCGCCCCGTGGCGTGTCGGGGCAGGCGTCATTCTTGTCCCCGACCCCGTCGTGATCGGCGTCCCCGGTGGGGGCGGCGTCAGACTGGAAGAACGCGAACCCTGCGGACACCATCAAATGCGTGGCGTTCTTCGACCCGCCGGGAAACGCGCTCGTCGTGCTTGGTGTGTAGATGCCACGCGCTTCGAAGCGCAGCGCGAACCGCGAGCTCATGAAGAACTTCGCGCCAGCCCCGCCGTGGAATCCGCCGTCCGTGAAATGGTAGGGATTGGTGTTGCCGAAATCGAGCCGCGAGTAGCCGCCGAGTACGTAGACGGACATGCGGCTCGCGTTCAACGCGTTCACGACGAGACTGCCGCTGCCGATGAGCGGCTCGATGTGCGCGGTGCCGACATCCTGCGGTGACTGGAACAGCGCCTCGACCTCGAGGTCGATCATGGGCGTGAGCGCGTACGCGAACCGCACCCCCCCGCCAGGCTTGTCGGCCAGGCCGAAGGCTTTGTCGTATTTGGTGTAGGCGCCGAACAAGCCGACTTCGTAGCGGCGGGCGTACTGCGCGTCCAGCCGCGTGGCCGTCAGTGCCACGATCGCAAATAGGGGGGCGAGCGTTCTCACGTTGTGCCTCCGCCTCAGTTTGTCTGCCGCAGCTCGACGCGCCGGTTCTGCGCGCGACCGGTTGCCGTCGTGTTCGGCGCGACCGGCTGCGATGCACCATACCCCTTGGCGATCATCCGCTCGGGACCGACGCCCTTGCTCGCCAGATACGCGCGGACGGCATCGGCACGTGCCTGCGACAGACGCAGGTTCGTCGCCGAGGCCCCCGTGTTGTCGGTGTGTCCGCCGATTTCGATCTTGATGTCGGGGTTGGCGATGAGCGACGCCGCCACGATGTCGAGAATCGTGTAGGAGTCCGGCTTCAGCGCCGAACGCCCCGTCTCGAACGTCACACCACGCAGCACGACCGGCGTCTTCGCTTCCGTAAAGAGAATTGGACAGCCGGCCGCGTCGACCCGCGTGCCTGCCGCGGTTCCCGGACACTTGTCTTTGGTGTCGTCGATGCCGTCGCCGTCGGCGTCCGAGGCCCGCTGGCAGCCTGCCGTATCCACCTCGGTCCGCGGCGGGGTGTTGGGACACTTGTCGATGCCATCGGGCACGCCGTCGTGATCGCTGTCCACCGGGCAGCCGGTCGTATCCACCGTGGCGCCTGCCGGCGTGTTCGGGCACTGGTCAGGACCATCCGGCACGCCGTCGCGGTCGGAATCGGTCGGACAGCCTTGCGCGTCCACGCGGGCGCCCGTCGCTGTGCCCGGGCATTTGTCGATGCCGTCGTACACGCCGTCGCCATCGGAGTCTTTCGGGCAGCCGCGCGCGTCCACTTCCGCGCCCTCGACCGTGTTGGGGCAGGCGTCTAGGCCGTTGTAGACCTTGTCGCGGTCGGAGTCGCTCGGACAGCCGCGCGCGTCTACGACCGCACCGACTGGTGTGCCTGGACAGGCATCCTTGCCGTCGGCGACGCCGTCCAGATCGGCGTCACGGAACGCGCTGGGCCCGGTGAAGATCGAGAGGCCGGCAGAACCGACGATGTGCCCGGCCCAATTGCCGCTGGAGAACCCGGTTTTGGGAGCGTAGATGGCGCGTCCTTCGATCCTGAAGGCGACCCGCCCACCCAGGAACACGCGGTCGCCGATGGCGCCGTGAACGCCGTTGTCCGTGAACGTGTAGCCCGAGCGATCGCCGAACGCGAGTCGGCTGTAGCCGCCAAGGATATAGAAGAGGTTATGCGGGTTGCCCATGTTGAGGACCAGGCTGGCGCTCCCCAGCTGCAGCGTCGCATTCGCGCCGCCGACGACCGGCGTGGGCTGCTGGTAGCCGGCGTCGACCTCGATCCCTACGACAGGACTGAAGAAGTAGCCGAGGCGCCCGCCCCCGCCGATTTGCTTGTCCAGCATGAACGCCTTGTCGTAGCGCGTATAAGACCCGAATGCGCTGATTTCGAACTGATGCGTGTGCTGAGCGACGCAGAAAACAGGAACGGTGTTGAGACACACCAGCAGCAATGGCGTCCGCGCTCGCATGTGGCTCCCCGGGGTTGGCGGCACTTTCACTTTAATAATCGGTCCGCCGTGAAGAAACCCCCGTAGCGCGGGTCACCAGCCGCCGGGTCTAAGGGAAGCAGCCCCGGGGCGAACGCCCCGGGGCTCGTCCGTTGCTACAAAACACCTACCGTTTGGTGAGGAAGACGGTCAGGTACGTCGGCGGGCCCGCCATGACCCCCACATTCGTTACCGCCTCCGACCCGTAAGGACTCCCTGACGGCGGGTCGGTGATCGTGGCGTACCAGCCCGGACTGAGATCCGACGCCGAGGCGACACCGTCGAGGTTCGTCGTCACCGTGGTCACGAGCAACGCTCGTATCACGCGTCCGTCGGGGAGCGTGACGTCCGACGCACCCGGTACCGGGTAATGCTGCTCATGGCAGTTGGGCGACGGGCCAATCGAATCACAGAAGACGGTCGTCACCTCCTGCTTGAAGAATCGGACTGTCGCGCCCGGTACCCGATCGGTGCCGTGATTCGCTGAGTCGATCGTCACCACGATGACGTACAGCGTGGTGTCATTCGCGGGCGGCGGCGGTGGAACCGGCGGTGGTATCACCGTGTCCGGCGGCGGGGGCGGGGGCGGCGGGGGGGGTGGCTGATTCGCGGTATCGCTGGGATTGCCGCCCGCGCGCACGCCCGTCCCCGCGATTTTTGTGCTCGGACCCGATCCTTCGTTGCAGCTTACGGCAAGCAGAGCACCTGCTATGGCCGCGATGACAATTGTTCTCATGATCACGTTCCGGTTGGATGTCGATAAGTAAACCCGATGCCCGGGATCACGGGTCACATCTGCGCTGCTTGGACATGTGACCCGTGAGCGCCCTCAGGGGGTTTTCTCGTCGTGACGTCGCACCGCGGCCTGTGACGCCCACGGACGGCGAAGTGATCGGCCGCGTACTCGCGGGCGACGTTGCGGCGTACGCGATAATCGTGGACCGTTACCACGCGCGGTTCGCGCGCTTCGCCACTCGACTGCTCGGCAGTCAGGAGGATGCGGAAGAGGCGCTCCAGGACGCCTTCCTGCGCGCGTACCGTGGACTCGGCCGCTACCAGGATCGCGAGCGCTTTGCGTCGTGGTTCTACCGCATTCTTGTGAATCGCTGCCGGTCGATGCAGGCGCGGTTCGCGCGTGGGAGCCGCTCGGTGCCAGATTTCGAGAGTGAAGGGCGGGTCGCCGCGGACGACATCCGCCTGGCGGGACGCGAAGAAGCGATCTGGCTTATCGGGCAGCTGCCGCTTGAGCAACGTGAGGTCTTCCTGCTGCACTTTGTCGAAGACATGAGCTACGAGGACATCGCGGGTCTCACCGGATTGGGTATGTCAGCCATCAAAATGCGCGTGAGTCGAGGCCTGGACCGGCTGCGCGAGCTCCTGGGAGGTGAGCGCCAGTGACCGAATTACCCGGTAACTTGCGCGACATTGTCACCCAGTTGAAAGAGCCGGTGACCGCGAGTGCCGGATTTCGGGAACGCGTGATGAACGCGGTGCGCGCAACGCACCCGCGCCGGCCACTCGCCTGGATCGTGGGCGGCGTGCTTGCGGCAGGCGTGGCGCTCTTCTTGTTATTCCACCCGCGCAGCGACACCGAGCGCCCTACCACGTTCCTGCTCCTTGCGCCGCGCGCCACGACGGTAGCCCTGGTCGGCGACTTCAACGACTGGGATCCTTCCGCCACCCCGCTCCAGTCCGTCGGCGACTCGGCATGGTTCGTCGTCGTTTCGCTCAAACCGGGCCGCTACCGCTACTCGTTCGTGGTGGACGGCCAACGCTGGATGGCCGACCCCACAGCGGCACGAGCGGTCGATCACGACTTCGGGCCGGAAAGCTCGGTCGTCACGGTCCTGAGCCGGCGCACGTGAAGCAGCTCCTCGTCGTAGCGCTTTTGCTTGCGCCAACGCCCCTCGCGGGACAGTCCCCACGACTCACCGGCCGGGTACCCCAGCCCATCGTGAGCGCGGTCGTCCCGTTGCTCGACTCGGCGCGTGCTGCCGGTCTGCCGACTGATCTGCTCGAGGCGAAAGTATTGGAAGGTGTGACCAAGGGGGCGAACGCCGACGTGATTGCGAACGCGGTGCGCCGGCTTGCGAGCGACTTGGGCGCTGCCCGCCGTTTGTTAGGGGGCGGCGCCTCCGCGCGCGAGATCGCGGCCGGCGCGGGAGCGCTGCGGGCGGGATTCTCGGGAGCAGACCTGGAGCGGATCCACGCGGCCCGCGGCGCGCGAGACGCGGCCGTCGCATTCGAAGTCGCGACCGACCTCGTGGCCAGCACGGTGCCCGTGGACACCGCGGCGCGGGTCGTGTTGCGCGCGCTCACGTCCGGTGCGTCGGACGAACAGCTGGCGCAGCTCCGGATGGCCGTCGAGCGGGACGTTGCCAATGGCGTTCCCGCGCCCGTTGCCGCATCGTTAAGAGCAACGCTCCTCTTCAAAAACTAACGCGAGTCTTCGATGTCCAATCTCCAATCTCCAATCTTCAAATGCCTCGTCGCGGTCGTGCTCCTCAGTTCGCCCGTCTACGGACAAGCACGCATCACTGGCGATCTCGGAACGACACTCGACACCGTCTTCACTTCCATCCGGGCGACTGCCGCCGTTCATCCGCGCAGTTGGCTGTCGCTATCGCCTGACCTTGCTGGCGCGGTGGGCGCTGGAGGATGGTTCGGCCTCGCGGGCGTCCGCGCGACCGTGGTTGCGGGTCCGATCGAAGCGTCGATCCAGCTCGCGCGCGGTCGCTTTGACGAGGGTCTCAACCCGACCGGTGTCGTCCTGACGGGCGTTGGCGCGACATGGCATCGCGGTCCGTTCGCCGTCGAGGCGACGCTTCGAGAGGGCCGGACGAGGGATAGCCCTCACATGGAGGAAATCCGGCCGTCCCGTCCGCCCGACACGATGGCGGTCTGGCAGCCGCCTGAGACAACGATGGTGGAGTCGCCCGGTCGCCTGTGGCGTGATGTCGCTGCGCGGATCGACTGGAGTGCGGGCCGCCTCGGCGCGTCGCTCGAGAGCGGCGTTCATTTCGAGGTCGGCGCACAGAGGCCCTGGTGGGGCGCGGTCGAGGGGACGTGGTCGCTGACACCGCAGTTTGGCCTTGTCGCCGGCGTCGCGAGCCGCGGCCGTCCACTGCTGCAGGGCAATCCTACGAACGGCCTGTTGCGACTTGGGGTGCGGATGTCGGTGGGTCGAGTAACCGCGCCGCTGTTGCGGCGGAACTTCGAGGCCGTCGTGATCGATCGCACCACGAACCTCACGGCGCTACGGCTCTACCTGCCCAGGGTCCAGCGGGTGGAGCTGACGGCGGATTTTCTCGAGTGGTGGGTCGTGAAACTTGAGCCGCTCGCGGGCGGCGTGTGGGAAACCCGGCTTCGCATGCCGCCGGGTTCATACCGTGTCAACATCCGCGTCAACGGTGGGCCGTGGATCGTGCCGCCAGGATTGCCGGCGGTCCAGGACGAGCTTAATGGCGAGGTGGGCGTCCTCCGAATCCCGTAGCTCCCGGTCTAGGGATGACCGTTGCCCCCGCGGATGAAGCGCAGTGCCTGGGAAAGCTGCTCGGCAAGCGCCGACAGCTCAGTGGCGCCCTTGGCGAGATCCTGGATGGCGCGCAACTGCTCGGACGCCGCGGCGGCAACCGCCTCGGCCTCCTGGCTGGAGGTCTGCGCGCCCGTCCGCGCCTGCCCGAGCGAATCGGTGATGCGCGTCGCCAGCTCGGCGCTGTGACGCCCGATTTCCGCCACCTGTTTCCCGGCGCGCGCCGTCTCGGCGGCCGCTTCCGCGATCCGTCCGAGGTCCTGGACCCACGCCGCGGAGCTCTGAACGACCTGGCCGAGATCGCCGCGGATCCGCTCGATGAGCTGGGCGGCCCGGTCCAGTGCGCGCCGCGTGTCCTGGACCGCCTTGCCGACGTTCCGCGCCTCCCGTCCGCTCGCCTCTGCGAGCTTGTGCACCTCATCGGCGACGACGGCAAACCCACGGCCGTGAATCCCCGCGCGCGCGGCCTCGATCGTCGCGTTGAGCGCCAGCAGATTCGTCTGATTCGCGACGAAACCAATCGTTTCGGAGAACTTCTCGACCTGCGACGCCACTTCACGCAGGCGCCCCACCTCGGCGGCGCTCTCCTCGGTCGTGACGCCGAGATCGGTCAGCTGCCGCACCGCGGTCTGGGTCGCCGTCCGCACCCGGTCGGTGGTCTTTTCCATTTGCGATCCCGCATCGCGCGTCCGGTCGCCGGCTGCCGCGAGCTCGGCGGCGCTGTCCTTCAACTGGCCCGCTTCACGGGCGGCGGTGCTGACCAGTGTTGCCGCCTGGCTGGCGCCGTGGCTCGCACGCTGCGCGGCCGCGGCGACTTCCTCGCTGGATGCGTGGATCTCCTCCGTCGTGGCGGTCAGCGTCTGCACATACTGGGTCGTCTGATCCGACGCGCCGGTCACCGGGCGCAGCGAGCCGTCGATCGCCACCATCAACGCGAGCTGCGGTGCCAGCAATTCCAGGAGGTCGCCGTCAGACTGCCGGTACATCGTCGGGTCGGAGTGCCGGACACTCCAGAGTCCGACGAGCTGGCCCGCGTGGTACAGCGGCACGAGCATCTCCGAGCCGGGGGTTTCGGCCCCCGGCAACACGACCTGATCTCGCGCGAGTCCGTGCGCCACGACGGGACGGCGCAGCCGCACCGCCTCGCCGGTGAGGCCGGCGTCGGAGTCGAATCGGAACGCCGCTCCCGGTTGCGCGGCCGTGTCAGCGACGAGCTCCATTTGACGCGTGCGAGGATCGTAACGGGCAAATCCCATCTGTTCCCACGGAATCAGCTGCCGCGTCAGCTCCTGCACGCGCTGGAAGCTGTGGCTCAGTGTGAGCTCGGCGGCGATCACCTGCGCGAGGCGCTGAATCAGCTGCAGCTCGTCGGCCCGCACGCCGAGGCGCAGCACGCGGAGACTGCCCCACGTCGCGACCGCCAGGACCCCGGCCAGCAAGCCCCGAGTCTCGGCCGGGATGGTGGCGTGCACGACCGCGAGCCAGCCGAGTGCCAACGCGGCGGACACGAGGTAGACGATGGACTCCCAACGCAGCGTGAGTTGGGCATCGACCCATGCGATCGTCTGCCCGAGGGCGAGCTCGAGATAGAACGTCCCGTTTACGATGATCGGCAACATCACGGTCGTGAGCGCGATGACCCACGCATTGTCAGCGGACAGCGCCGCAGCTCCGGCCGCGCCGCTCAGCCGCGCATACATCAGGCCGACGAACGTCGATCCGGCCGTCAGGTGCGCCGCATTCCCCAGCGCCGCGCGCAGCGGCAGGCGGCGCAGCAGCACGTCCCCGAAGAGCATCGCGAACGGCGCGACGATCGCCGCGAACGCCCAGCCGCGGTCGAGGATCGCGAACAGCATGGCGCCGAGGACGTAGGAGGAAAAGCCGTTGCCGGGAAGCGCGATGCCGTAGCGGCGCGTGACCGCGGCGACGAGGACGATCACCGCACCGGCCAGCGGCAGGTTTTCGCCGGCCGGCACTCGACCGTTGACGTAGGCGGCCAGCCCGGCGCCGAAACTGACGACCGCGGCGAGCGAAACCGCGACGCGGACGAACAGCGCGGGCGCGGTCGGGAAACGCGAGAGGATCCGCATACGCTGTGGCGAAGGTCGGCGCCGTGGCGCGGTGTGTCAAGCACGACTATCGTTTACGACATGACCGTCACAATCGAATACTGCGTCGTTTGAAACTACGAACCACGGGCCACCGGTCTGGCGGCCGAAATCCGCAACGCCTTTCCGCATGCTGAAGTGCGACTGATTCAATCGTCCGGCGGCGTCTTCGAAGTGGACGTCGACGGACGCCGCGTCTACTCCAAGAAAAGCACCAAGCGTCACGCCGAGGCGGGCGAAGTGGTGCGGCTGATTCGCGAGGGGAGAGCCGCCGGCCAGCAGTGAGGATCGCGATCTCCACCGGCGGCGGTGACGCGCCAGGCCTGAATGCCGTCATCCGCGCCGTCGTGCTCAGCGCGGTGCATCGCGGCTGGGAATGCGTGGGGATCAGACGGGGATTCGGGAGCCTGCTCGGCGAAGCCGAGCTGATGCCCCTGGGTCCGAACGAAGTCCGCGGCATCACGCACCTCGGCGGCACGATCCTCGGAACGTCGAATCGCGGTAACCCCCTCAAATGGCGCGTCCAGCGGCCGGACGGCTCCTGGGAAGAGCGCGACCGCACGCAGGAGCTGCTCGACTCGTTCCGGGCGAATCGCCTCGACGCCCTCGTGGCCATCGGCGGTGACGGCACGCTCGGCATTGTGCTGCAGCTTTGGAAAAAGGGGCTCCCCGTCGTCGGCGTGCCCAAGACCATCGATAACGACGTGGGCGGAACCGTCACGACGTTCGGGTTCGACACGGCGGTCTCCACGGCGACCGACGCGATCGACAAACTGCACTCGACCGCAGAAAGTCATGAGCGCGTGATGGTGGTGGAGGTGATGGGCCGGTACGCCGGCTTCATTGCCCTGAGCTCGGGCATCGCCGGCTCTGCGGACGTCATCCTGATTCCCGAGATCCCGTTCGATATCGACAAGGTCTGCGACAAGATTCGGCGCCGCGAGGCCGAGGGGCGTCACTTCAGCATGGTGGTCGTGGCAGAGGGGGCGGCCCCGAAGGGCGGAACGGTTTCGCTGATCGATCGCGCGCACGCACGACTCGGCGGCATCGCCGAAAAAGTGGCGCACTCGATCGAACAGATGACAGGGAAAGAGACTCGGGTCTTGGTGCTCGGACACCTGCAACGGGGTGGCGGTCCGACGACGTTCGATCGGATGCTCGCGCTCCGCTTCGGCGCGGCGGCGGTGCGCCTCGTCGCGGAGCGGCAGTTCGGGATGATGGTGGCGTTACAGCCGCCGAATATCGTTCCGGTCGCGATCGCGGAGGCGCTGGCGAGGCCGCGCCGCGTGCGCCTCGATTCCGACAGCATCGCCACAGCCCGAGACCTCGGTATCAGCCTCGGAGACTGAACCGGGACAACCTGTCGCCACGGTCGGACAGTGGCGCCGCTTCCCCTGGAACACGTAACTGGCTACCAATTAACAACTTGCGTCCTCAGGCCAGCATGGCACGCGTCTTCCTAGTCAGGGGCACGCCAAGGAGGCACCTATGAAACGCATCTTCGTCATTCTCGGACTCTTGTTTGGTCTCGCCACCGGCGTCGCCGCCGCCCAGACGCGGGTTGGCGTGTCGCTGAGTTTTGGAGACCCGTACTTCGCCGGACAATTTGTCATCGGCCGACCGTATTACCCGCGCTACGCGCACCCCTACTACTACCGCTACCGTCCCGCTCCCGTGATCGTCGTCGGACCGCGTTACTACCGCGCGCCACGCGTGATCGTTCTGCGGCCACATCGTCGGTACGCACGCGGCTATCATCGCGGCTGGTAGCTAGGAAGACCCACCAAGGAGGCGCCGCTACACCGGCGCCTCCGTTCTTTTTCTATATTCCCGTAGTGCGTACCTCCCGCGACCATTTTCTCCCTCCCGATCCCCAGGCATTCCTCGCAGCAGAACCGTCTACCGGCCGAGTCATCGTCATCGCCCCCACACGGGCCGCCTGCGAGACGATCGAGTTGGCACTCGGCCTAAGCCTGGAGACGCTGCTCGAGCGCGAGCACGGCGAGGACATTCGCCGGCTTGCCGGCTCGGGCCAGGGGTTCGGGATCGTGGCCGGGACGGGCACCGGCAAGACACTCGCGATCCGCAGCATGGCGGAGACCATTCTGAAGGCACCACTGAAGGTCGGAGTCGTCAATCGCGAGCGGGAAGCGACGCCCGAAACGCCGACCTGGAACGTCGTCATCATCACGACCGGAATCGCGCGCCGCTGGTTCCAGGATGGCCTCATCACCATGCGGGACACGCTCGTCGTGGACGAGATTCACCAGACCTCGGCGGAAATGGAGCTGTGCCTCGCGCTCGGGAAGCGCGCCCGGTGCCGCTTTATCTGGCTGTCTGCGACCGTGGACCCGAGCTTCTACTCGAAGTATCTGGGTTCTGCCGAGGTGCTCGAGACTCGGGCGTTTGATCCCGCCAAGGCCGCACAGGTCAATGTCCTGGCGGAGCAGCCGCTGGAGTTCTTGAACGATCGCTTCATAAAACGGGTCATGCGCGAGCGCCGCGGTGTCGCCGTCTTCGTGCCAACTCGCGCCGAGGTCGAGCAGATCGCAAAAGAGCTCGGCGACCGTTGGCCCAACCTGGCGACTGCCTTTTATCACGGCGGTGAGCCGATTCGAGTCATTCGACCTTTTCTTGACGGTTTGGTCAAACGGCCGTTCCTGCTCGCCATGACGGCCGCTGGGCAGTCCGCGCTCAACATCCGCGGGCTCGACACCGTCGTGATCTATGATGCCCGCTACACGAATGTGGTGGAGCGCGGCAAGAACGTGCTGACCCGCGCATACCTCGGTGCGAACGAGATCCTCCAGATGGCCGGTCGGGTGCACGGACGGGTCCAGCACGGTGAGGTCTACATCCTGAGCGACCGTGACCTGGCCTTCGAGGAGCTGCGGCCGACGGCTCCCGAGTTCCAGCTCGCCGGCGATGCGGAGCGCGTCGCGATCACATGCGCCGCAATCGGTGTCGATGCCACCGAGCTGGACCTCCCCGTCCCCCTCGATCGCCGCGCCTATCGGGACAGCGTAGAGCTCCTGACCGAGCGCGGACTCATAGAGCATGGCAGGCTAACGAGTTACGGTCGCGAGGTCGAAGCGATGCCCGTCGAGCGGCCGTGGGGAGAGCTGCTCTATCACGCCGAGCCGCCGCTCGTTCCCCTCGTGGCAGTCGCATCGAACATCGAGTCGCTGCATCGCATGACGAGAGAGGAGCGACAGCTTGGCGGCCTGATCGTACCGGGGTCCGATCATATAACGGCGTACAACGTCTATGCGGAGGCTGTGAACAAGTACGGGTACCTCGGCGAAGTGTATGGTCTGCCCCGTCACCTGTTCCGGGAGGACGAGATCGCGCGCTGGGCTGAGGAGCGGGGCGTGCTCGTGAAGGCGATCGAAGACATCGCGCTCGGGACGGCCTCGGTCTATCGCCAGTTGGAGCTCCCCTTGCCGGCCAAGCTGCCATACGGCGACCGCAAAACGCTCGAGCTTTTTGCTGACCTTTTGGCCAAGATCATGCCCTTTGATCTGGTAATCGACGAGCAAACGCCGGACGGTCGTGAAGCACGCGTCAGTCGGAGCTCGGTCAGTGGGAGCTGGGGCGCGATTGCCGGATCGCTCCGGTATTTCGCCGATCGTTTCGGCGTGCCGCGGGCGAGCATCGAGGGAACGCAGATCCCCGAGCGCGCCATCCGGCGGTTTGCGCGCCGCGGCAGGCCCGACGTGGTGTTCGAGCGGCAGCGGCGCCGGGAAGGACTGATGATCGTGCGGACCGTCGACTACTTCGGGTTCACGCTCGACCGCGAAGTGGAGCCGCTGCCAAGTCCATTTCCTGACGAGCTCGCCGACTCGGCCCGACGGGCCCTACTGGAGGCGCTCCTGTCGGGCGAAACTCCGCATCCGGACCAGGGGAGAGTGCGCCGGGCGTTGGAGCGCTTCGGTCACTATTGGCGTCGCTCGGGTGGGCGGCTGCAACAGGCGCAGCGTGAGCAGGTGGCCGCGCAGATAGCGGCGCAGCTTGCGGGGGTCCGTTCCTGGGATGAGTTCATTGGGAAGCGGATCGTGGTCGATCCCGACGCGGCCATTCCCGAGGGCGAACGGCAGCGGCTCGATGCCCTGCCCTCGTCGGTTTTTCTCTATGGTGACCGCGTGCCCGTGGACTACGACGTTGACCAGGGCGTCGGCATTGTTCGGCTCCGGCTCAAGGAGGGGCAGGCCCGGCGGCTACATCCTCACGATCTTCCGACCTTCGACCGGCCGGTGCGCTTCACGGTGACACGCGGCAAGCACGAGGCCGTGCGGGCCAGCTCGCTCGATGAGCTGCGACAGGGATTACGGAGTCTGGGAAGCGCGCATCGCGCGCGCGTGGTGCGAGGTGGGCGGCGGCCCCGGCGCCGCTAAGACTTCTCAGTTACCTCGAGCAGCGTTAACCAAAGAGCGTCATAAGCGTCTTTCGCATCGGCGAGTGGTACGCCGGTGGCAAGCGCGATTGCAGTTCCGTCGATCACCGCGTCCCGGGCGGCATCCTCGAAGTGCGCGTTCCTGGCCGATCGGTCAATGAGGCCGGCGGCGCAGAGACCGAGCCAGGCGCGTGCCGTCCCGTCCTCGGCCTGGCGACGCAGCTCTTCCCAGCAGGCGTCCAAGCCGCCCGCGCCCGGAGCACTGGCCAGGGCGCGCTCGATCGCCGCGCTGCGCGACGCAGCGACCTGGGATGCCGCCGCTCGCAGCAACCGGCCGCGTGATGCGTAGTGATAGAGGATCAGGCCTTTGACGACTCCAGCACGCCGGGCTACCCCGTCGAGGGTAAAACCTTCGACCCCTCCGCGCTGCAGCGTCTGCACGGCGGCAGCGAGGATGTTGGCGCGGGTGGAGGCGGCGTCCTTGGGCAAGTCGTTGTCCTGACGTTCAATAGTGCCGGTCAGTAAGGAGGGCGCAAGCCGAAACGAACCAGCAACCTTTTGCCCTATGAGCGAGTCTCATCTTGACACGAATCTAACAGCCTGTCTCGTCCGCATGAACCTTGGAGCTGCAAGATTTGTATGAGGATAACCAACCAATGATCGACAAGCCTGTCAGCCCTGCGGGTAACCCGCCCGCCACGTTTTCGCCACTCGTGCGCGCCGTCATCGATTCGGTCAATGAAGGCGTCGTCATCTTCGATCAACAGGGCCGCCTGCTGTATGCCAACGCGTCGGCCCGGCGTGTGATCGACGGCCAGGGGAACGGCGATGTGCGCAATCGACTGCAGAATCTCGGCGCACGGTTCTCTGCCCTCAAGAACGGCACGCAGAATCTCGGAGAGGCAGCGATCCTTCCACCGACTGGTGCACTCACGCTCGCCGAACGGGAGCGCCAGGCGATTGCCGACACGCTGCAAGACACGAGCGGCAAGCTCGCGGAAACCGCGCGGCGGCTCGGCATCAGTCGCACGACGCTGTGGAGACGCCTCAAATCCTACGGGATGGACGGCTTTCGCGCCTCTCCCTAGGGTCCTAGCTTCTCCGGGGGATGGCCCCCCCCGATCGCTCGCCGCAGCCGTTCGTCATAGAGGAATACGTCCGTTGGTCCGACGTAGACTTCGCCGGCATCATTTTCTACGGCTCCTACGTGCGCCTCTTCGAGATCGCCGAGACCGAGCTGTTTCGGCACTGCGGTCTCGCGTACGACAAGATGTTCGACGAGTACGACATCTTCCTTCCACGCAAAGCGGTCCACAGTGAGTTCTACTGGCCGGCGCGCCTGGATGACCGCTTACGCATCGCCGCATACGTGGGCAAGGTCGGCACCAAGTCGCTGACGCTGCATTTTGATGTGCTGCGGCCCGACGTGCCCGCACTCGGTGCGGCAGGATGGATGGTGCTGGTCTGCGTCGATCGGAAGAAACTGAAGCCCATACCCCTGCCGGCCGGATTGATCGCGTCGCTCGCGCCCCATACGCTCACACCCGACGCCGCGCGCCAGTCTCTCGGAGTCGCCCCATCGCCGCGCTGAGACCAGTCCCTGCCCTGCTGCTGTTGCTGACGGGGTGTCCTGGGCGTGACGCCGGCGATGTCGTGCAGCAGCCGCTGCTCCTCGACGCGACCGTCGCGTTTCCGCCTCGAGACACCGCTCGCTTTTCCGTTGCGGCGACGACGCATCGCTGTACCGACGGACGGACGATCCTGGTCGAGGCGATGAGTCCCGAGGGCAACGGCGTACTCCTGCGTTTGCATTACCGGGACAGCCTCGTGACGGGATCGTATCGGGTCGTCACACCGGGCGACTCGACCACGGCCGGGGCCCTGGTCGCAGTGCGCTATCTGCTGCGCGACACGCCGCACGCGTTTTTCTTCGACAGCGGAGCGGTCCAGGTCCGGCGCGGCCGGGGGGGGGACAGAATCAGTGGCAGCGCTGCCGGATCGGGAACCGAGAACGGCATCCGGACACCCACGCGTATCCAATTTCACGACGTCGCACTCCCAGCCCACACCGACACGGTGCCGTGTACGTTCGCGTGGTGACGACAGGCGACGTTCGCGTCGGCTTCATTGGATCCGGATTCGCCCGTCGCGTGCAACTGCCCGGTCTCGCGTTCGTGCCGGGGACCAAGGCGACCGCCATCGCGAGCGGCCACCGGGCGAATGCGGAAGCGGTTGCGCGAGAGTTCGGCCTGCCGCACGTCTTCACGGATGGAACGGAGCTCGCTCGCTCTCCGGACGTGGACCTCGTCATCGTCTCGTCGACACCCGATACCCATGCGCGGTATGCGATCGCAGCACTGGAAGCAGGGAAGCATGTCCTGTGCGAAAAGCCGATGGCGATCGATGCCTTCGAGGCCGCGCAGATGGTGACAGCATCCGAACAGCATCCCGACAGGCTGGCCTGGATTGACCACGAATTGCGCTATGAACCGAACCGGCGCCGCGCACGCGAGCTGATTCGGTCCAACGCGATTGGGGAGCTGCGACACGTCGAGCTGTCCCTCAAGCCCTACCTGCGCGGGGACGGCCGGCCGCAGACGTCCGATGCCCCGTGGAGCTGGTGGTTCGATGCCTCACGCGGCGGTGGGATCCTCGGCGCGGTCGGATCGCACCTCATCGACCTGGTCCGGTTCTGGAGCGGGAGCGAAATCACATACGTCGCCGGGCTGGTCGAGACATTCGTCAAACAGCGGAAGGATGACACCGGCGCGCTGCGTCCGGTGACTGCGGATGACTTTGCGAGTTGCGTGCTCCAGACCGGGAGTGGCGCCGTCGCCACGATCACGCTGAGTACCGTCGCCCATCACGGCGCCGGCCACCTCGGCCAGGTCACCGGGAGCGAGGGAACGCTGCTGCTCAGCGGCGAGACCAAGCTCGAGCTTGGCAAACCCAGTGGGCCGCTCGAAGACATTTCGGCCCCAGACGACCTCTGGGAGAAGACGAAGCCCAACAACATGTGGGCGCGCTCCTTCGTCCGGCTGCTGCGCGAGATGGTGGACGTGATCCGCGGCGGCGCGCCGCACGGCGAGCCGGCCGCATTTCGTGACGGCTGGCAGGTGCAGCGCGTGCTCGACGCGATCCGCGGCGGGCGCGGTGTCCGGTTAGATTGAGGCCGTGGAACAGACCTACTTCCGCAAGGGATTCGGCCTCAAGGGCGCTATCGAAGGCGCGCTCACCGCCGATTACCACAGCCGGGTCGTCGATCTCATTCGCGAGTCTGGTTACCAGCTCGAGGTGGGCGACCTGACATTCCGGCTCGCGCGCGAATTCGGATTCTGCTACGGCGTGGACCGCGCGGTGGAGTACGCGTACGAGACCCGCACCAAGTTCCCCGACAAGCGCACGTTCCTGGTCGGTGAGATCATCCACAATCCGCACGTCAATCAGAAGCTCGCGGCGATGGGCGTCGAGTTCTTGCATCGGCCCGAAGCGCGGGACGGCGAGTTCGACTTCGGCGCGGTGAGCGCCGGCGATGTGGTGATTCTCCCAGCGTTCGGCGTCACGGTGCGGGACTTCGAGCGGCTGCGCGGCATCGGCTGCGTGCTCGTGGACACGACCTGCGGATCGGTTTTGAACGTCTGGAAGCGCGTCGAGGTGTACGCGCGCGACGGCTTCACCGCGTTGATACACGGCAAGAACTACCACGAGGAGACGAAGGCCACATCGAGCCAGGTCAACAAGTATCCGGGCGGCAAATACGTCGTGGTGCGGGACATGAATGAGGCCCGCATCGTGTGCGAGTACATCGAGGGGCGGGGGACGAGGGACGGATTCCTCGAGCACTTCAAGGGCAAGATGACGCCGAGCTTCGATCCCGACCGCGACCTGCAGCGCGTCGGCGTCGCCAATCAGACCACGATGCTCTCGGGAGAATCGCTCGCGATCGCCGGCGAAGTCGGGAAGAGCATGGCGCGGCGCTGGGGCGCGGAGTCGCTCGGCGAGCATTTCCGCACATTCGACACGATCTGCTCGGCGACGCAGGAACGGCAGGACGCCGTGCTCAAGCTGATCGCCGAGCCGCTCGATCTGATGGTGGTGATCGGCGGCTACAACTCGAGCAACACGACCCATCTCGCGGCCATCTGCAACGAGAAGGTCACGACCTACCACATCGAGGATGCGGCGTGCATCGACGTGGAGGATGGGAGCATCCGGCATCGCCCGGTAGGCGTGCACACCAACGAAGAGCGTCGGGAGCGGTGGCTGCCCGAAGGCAAGTTGACCATCGGGATCACGGCCGGCGCGTCGACGCCGAACAACAAGATCGGTGAGACGATCGAGCGAATTGCGAGGTTACGCGGCGATTCGCTCACTCTGAGCTGATTTGGCCGTCTTCCGTCGCGCCGACTTCGAGGAACGGGTCGAGTCGGTGCGACGCGCCGGAAGAGGCGCGAGGTGGTTTCAGTTAATCCTCTTCGGGTTCGGACCGTCAGCGGTCTTCGCCCTATCGGTGTACGTACCGAGCACCTTTCGCTTCGTTGTTCCAGCGCTCGGGGGGATAGCGGTCGCGGTGTTCGTTTCGATGTTCTGGGCGGTTTTACAAACTGAGAATCGCGCACGGAGCGCCGGACTGGTCTGTCCATCCTGCAATGCCGTGCTCATGGGTCCACGGGGAAGACGCGTTCCGGCGGTCCAGGAGCGCGTGTTGAAGACAGGCGTCTGCCAGACTTGTAACCACCCCCTCCTCGATCCGACAGAACCCGGACTGCCTGACGGTCCGCTCACCTTTCGCGATCAGATGGAGACCATCGGGATGATCGCCGTCTTGCTGCTCGGCTTTGGAGGCTGGGCGTACTTCGGCGGTCCCGTGGTCCGGCAGGAACACAGGGTATTGTGTGCCCGCCGGTATGCGGCGGCTCTGACCGGCGCGGATACCGCCCGGGTGGATCAGGATAAGTGGCGCGATGGCTTCTGGCGGAAGTCATCCGTGACCTGTCGGGACCTTCGCTAAGACCTGTACTTCGGGTATATTTCGGGCCTTATGTCGCTGTCGCGCTTCCATCCCGTCATCGAAGGTTGGTTCTCCAATCGCTTCGCGGAGCCGACTGAGCCGCAGCGGCGCGCCTGGCCGGTCATTCAGGAAGGCGGCGACGTGCTCATCGCCGCCCCCACCGGGTCGGGCAAGACGTTCGCGGCCTTCCTTTCTGCCATCGATGGGCTGGTTCGCCAGGGGCTGAACGGCGAGCTGCGCGATGAGATGCAAGTCGTCTACGTCTCACCGCTCAAGGCGCTGTCGAACGACGTCCAGAAGAACCTTTCGGAGCCGCTAGCAGAGATTCGCGCCACGTTGGTGGAGCAGGGCCTGCCCGACGTCGAGGTCCGGACGCTGGTTCGGACCGGCGACACGCCCCAGTCGGAGCGGCAGGCGATGCTCAAGCAGCCGCCCCACATCCTCGTCACGACCCCGGAGTCCCTCTATCTGATCCTCACGTCCGAACGCGCCCGCGACATGCTGCGGTCGGTGCGGACGGTGATCGTGGACGAGATCCATGCGGTGGCGCGCGACAAGCGGGGCAGCCACCTCGCCCTGTCGCTCGCCCGGCTCGATGCCCTTATCGGGAAGCGCCCGCAGCGAATCGGCCTGTCGGCCACGCAGCGGCCGATCGAAGAGATCGCGCAGTTCCTCGTGGGCACCGGGCAGCCGGCACCGACGATCGTCGACGCCGGCCATATCCGGACACTCGACCTCGAGCTCGAGATTCCCTCGTCGCCGCTCGAGGCGGTGATGTCGGCGGAAGTCTGGGACGAGGTCAACACCCGCATCGCCGAGCTGATCTCGCAGCACCGGACGACGCTGGTCTTCGTGAATACCAGACGCCTTGCCGAGCGCCTCACGATGCATCTCTCGGAGCGGATCGGCGCCGAGCACATCACGAGCCATCACGGGAGCCTGTCGCGCGAAAAGCGGCTGGAGGCCGAGGAGCGGCTGAAACGTGGCGAGCTCAAAGCGCTGGTCGCAACGGCATCGCTCGAGCTGGGCATCGACATCGGGAGCGTCGATCTCGTCATACAGGTCGGTTCGACACGCTCGATTGCCACGCTGCTGCAGCGCGTCGGTCGGGCGGGGCACCGGCTCGGTGCGATTCCCAAGGGGCGGGTGTTCGCGCTGTCGCGGGATGAACTGATCGAGTGCTCGGCGATGGTCCGCGCGACGCGTGAGGGTCGGCTCGACCGACTAATCATTCCGAACAAGCCGCTCGACATCCTGGCCCAGCAGATCGTGGCCGCGGCGGCCGGTGAGGAGTGGGATGAGGATGTCCTCTACGAGCGAGTGCGTTCGGCCTATCCGTACCGCGACCTCAGCCGGAAGGAATTCGACGACGTCGTGCAGATGCTGGCGGAGGGGTTCACCACCCGCCGTGGCCGCCGCAGTGCGCACATCCACTACGACGGCATCAACAAGAAGCTCACGGGACGCCGCGGTGCGCGGATCGCGGCGATCACTTCGGGCGGCGCAATTCCGGATTTGGGCGACTATCGGGTCATCCTCGAGCCGACCGAGACGTTCGTCGGTACGCTGAACGAAGACTTCGCGATCGAGAGCACGCCCGGTGACATCTTCCAGCTGGGCAACACGTCCTACCAGATTGTCAAAGTCGAATCGGGTCAGGTGCGCGTCGCGGACGCCAAAGGCCAACCGCCGACGCTGCCGTTCTGGCTCGGTGAGGCGCCGGGCCGCACCAACGAGCTGTCGGAGGAAGTCTCGCGGCTGCGTCAGGACGTGGCCGACCGGCTCGACGATCCGCCGGCGGCGATCCAGTGGCTGGTAGCGACGATCGGTCTCACCGAGCCCGGCGCGCGCCAGATCGTCGAATACCTCGCCGCGACTCGCGTTGTCCTCGGCACCATTCCCACCCAGAAGACCCTGGTGCTGGAGCGGTTCTTCGACGAAGCGGGTGGGATGCAGCTCGTGCTGCACGCGCCGTTCGGCAGCCGCATCAACCGGGCCTGGGGACTGGCGCTGCGCAAGCGCTTCTGCCGCAGCTTCAACTTCGAGCTTCAGGCCGCTGCCACCGAAGACGCCATCATTCTCTCGCTGGGACCACAGCACAGCTTCCCCCTCGAGGACGTCTTCCAGTATCTGAAGCCCGCGACGGCAGAGCACCTGCTCGTGCAAGCAATGCTCGACGCGCCGGTATTCGGCACGCGCTGGCGCTGGAACGCGACCCGCGCGCTGGCGGTGCTGCGGTTCCGGGGCGGCCGGAAAGTCCCGACGCCGTTGCAGCGCATGGAGGCGGAAGACCTTGTCGCTGCCGTCTTCCCCGATCAGCTGGCCTGTCCGGAGAACCTGGTCGGTGATCGCGAGATCCCCGATCACCCGCTCGTGAATCAGACCATCGCCGATTGCCTGCTCGAGGCGATGGATTTCCCCGGTCTGAAGCGCGTGCTGGAGGGGATGGAAGCGGGCGAATTCGCGTTGATCGCGCGGGATACGACGGAGCCGTCACCGCTCTGTCACGAGGTCTTGAACGCCCGGCCGTACGCGTTCCTGGACGACGCCCCGCTCGAGGAGCGCCGCACGCAGGCCGTGATAACGCGCCGCGGTCTCGACGTGAAGACGGCCGACGAATTCGGCAAGCTCGATCAGGCGGCGATCGACCTGGTTCGCGAACAGGCGTGGCCTGATCCAGAAACGGGCGACGAGCTGCACGACGCACTGCTCATCATGGGCGCGGTGCCGGCCGCAGAAGCCGGAACGCACACATCATGGCAAGACAAGTACGACAGCCTGGCCGGCACTGGGCGAGTGACGACGGTAGACGGACGGTTGTGGGTCGCGACGGAGCGGCTGCCGATGGTGCAGGCCGCGTTCCCGGGGGCCACGAATGAACCGGCCGTCGCGCCGCCCGAGCGTGAGCTCGCAAAAGCGTGGAGCCGGGAGGACGCGATTCGGGAGCTGGTGCGCGGGCGGCTGGAAGTGATTGGCCCGACGACACCAGCAGATCTCGCGGATGCCCTTGGATTACCGCAGATCGACATCGACCTCGCCCTTGCTGCCCTGGAGCATGAGGGGTTTGCATTGCGGGGCCGCTTCTCCGCGGGCGTCGCCGGGACCGAGTGGTGCGAACGCCGGCTGCTGGCGCGGATCCATCGCTACACCCTCGATCGGCTGCGCAAAGAGATCGAGCCGGTCACCGCGGCCGAATTCCTGCGCTTCCTCTTCAAGTGGCAACGGCTGGCCACAGGGTCGCGCGCGGAGGGTCCGGAGGGCTTGGCAGCGGTACTCGATCTGCTCGATGGGTACGAGCTGGCGGCCGGGGCCTGGGAGTCTGAGGTGCTGCCGGCGCGGCTTACGGACTACGACCCGCTGTGGCTCGACGGGCTCTGTCTTTCGGGCGAAATCGCGTGGGGCCGACTGACCGCAATTCGAAACGCGGAAGTCGGAATGCGGAATCGAAAGGTTGGGCCAGTGCGCTCGACGCCCATCGCGTTATTCCGGCGCGAGCGAGGCGAAGTCTGGCGAGCAGGGAGCCCAGAAGTCGATCCCACAACGCTGCCGCTCTCCTCGACGGGGAAGGCACTACTTACGGCGTTCGAATCGCGCGGCGCGCTGTTCTTCGGCGATCTCGTCAACGCGACGGGCTTGCTGCGGACCGAAGTCGAGAAGGGACTCGCTGAGCTCGTGGCGTGGGGACTCGTCTCATCGGACAGCTTCGCCGGACTGCGCGCCCTGCTGGTCCCCTCCGACCGCCGCCGGCCGCTCGGCGGCGGGTATCGGCGTCGCGGCCGGATCGCGCCGTTCGGGGTCGAGACAGCAGGCCGCTGGGCTCGCACGCACGGCAAGCCTCCCATTGCGGACGAGCAGGTCGCCGAGGCGATCGCATGGCAGCTGCTGCGCCGCTACGGCGTGGTGTTCCGCCGCCTCGTGCAGCGGGAAACACTGCTCGCGCCCTGGCGCGACATCCTGCGCGTCTACCGCCGGCTCGAGGCACGAGGCGAAATTCGCGGCGGCCGGTTCGTGGGCGGCGGCTTCTCCGGGGAGCAGTATGCACTTCCCGAAGCGATTGGTTTGCTGCGCTCGACTCGCAGGGAGCAGGGAGCCGATGAGTTGATCGCCGTGAGCGGCGCCGATCCGCTGAACCTGGTCGGCATCCTCACCCCGGGCGAGGCAGTCCCCGCGCTCACCACCAACCGCATCCTCTACCGCGACGGCGTGCCGATCGTGGTGAAGGAAGGGGAAGGGAAGAGCGAGCGATTCCTCGTCGACGTCCCGGCCGAAGAGCGCGACATCCTGCGCGGCGCGCTGCTGCGGCGGCGGCCCGCGCCGCTGGTGCGCGCCTACCTCGGCAAGAGCAAAGCGGCCGGCTAGGCTTTCAGCTTTTCGAGATACTTGCTGCGCAGCTTCGCGACTTTTGGGGCGATGACGGCGCGGCAGTAGGGCTGGTTCTGGTTCCTGCTGTAGTACTCGCGGTGGTATTCCTCGGCTGGATAAAACGCCTTCAGCGGCTCGATCTTCGTGACGATTGGGTCGTCGAACACATGTTCGGCCTCGAGCTCGCGCACGACTTCCTCGGCGGTCCGCCGCTGCGCGTCATCATGATAGAAGATGGCCGAACGGTACTGCGTCCCGACGTCGCCGCCCTGGCGATCGAGCGTGGTCGGATCGTGCAGTGTGAAGAACACGCCCAGCAGGTCGCGATAAGAGAGCTCGTCCGGGTCGAACGCCACCTGCACGACCTCGGCGTGGCCGGTCGCGCCGGTGCATACCGCCTCGTAGCCGGGGTTGGGCACGTCTCCGCCGGAGTATCCTGACACGACTTTGGTGACGCCGCGGAGCTGCTCGAAGACCGCTTCGAGGCACCAGAAGCAGCCGCCGGCGAGTGTGGCGAGCTCGGTGGTCATGTCTTCATTCTCGCCTGGGCGTCAATAGGCGCACCGTATCGGCGAGGCTGCGGAGCACCGGCGCCAGGTCAACGCCGCGGGTAGTGAGGTCGTGATAGCCGGCGAGCGCGGCGCTGAATGTCGCGGTCGCGAGGCTGTCCCGCCCTTTGGCGCGCCACGCCATCCCCTGGACGAGCTGTGCGTAGACGCGTATCGCGGGCGATGCGTGGTTCGTGCTGTCGAGTGCATCCCCAAGCAGCGCCAGGGCGGAATCGGCACGATGCTGCCGCAACTGCTGGCGCGCCCGGTCCACGAGTCGAACCGGGTCTTGCAGCGGTGGCGGCGTGAGGTTGAACTGATACGAGAGCGACGACTTCACCAGACGCCCTTTTGACCGGGCGGGCTCGAAGCGCGAGGCCAGCAGCGTCTCTCGTAACGGTCCGATGAACGCAGAATCCGGGATGTCGAGGATCTCGATGGACTTCTCCTCGACGTTGCCAAGCGTATCGACCACCATATGCACGAGCGCGTGCCCGGAGATTCTCCGTGGCTTGAGCACGGCGGGATACACGAACACCGCCGGGATCCGCCACTGCGCCGGAACGTCGACCTCGCGAGCCGAGAAAACCCGGATCGCACGATACTCATTGTCGAACAGCCGGGCGACCCCGGGAGATATCGTCTCCAGTCCAGTGACATCAGTCGGGACGTGCAGATTGAACGCCCGCCGGAAGCTGAGCTGGGCGAGACTGCGGTTGCCGCGCTGGTACTCGAGCACGCCGCGCCAGACGAGCGCGTCAACGCTATCCATCACGTAGAAGGCGCCGGCGAGCGCCTCGGTCAGCACGCTATCGGCTTTGGCGTAGTCGCCCGCGACGATGTAGTCCCGCGCAGCCGCGACGAGCGCGGGATTCCCTTGCTGGGCCCGAAGGTAGGGAGGGGCGGTCAGAGCGAGAGCGGCGATAACAAGCAGACGACGAGGCACAGTACTGATTATCTGACTGCGCCGGCAGAGCAGCGTCAACCCCCGCCGATCAATGCGTCATAAAGAAGCGCGCCACCACCTGGTTGTAATACGACGGATTGCCTGCGTTCGGCGGATGACCGGCGCTCGGAATGGTGACGGTCGTGTCGTTCTGCAGGCATCGGGCGAGCTCGTCGCTGATGAGCTGGAACAGGCGTGGGCTGCGCTCCCCCCTGACCAGGAGCACCGGCGTCGTGATCCTCCCGAGCTCGGCGCAGGAAATGGTCGGCAGATATTGCGCACGCTCCGCGAGCAATTCGTGACGCATCTCGAACGCATGTGCCAGGAGCTCGGCGCGCACGGCGGCGGGGAGCCGGTCAAACGCGCCGCGAACTGACTCTCCGTCATAGAACAAGCGGAGCCCACCGACCGAGTCGCCCCGGGCAAATGCCGCCCGCGCCGGGTCGAGCGTGCGCGTATAGAAAGCGCGCCGGGCGGAATCGCCCGACTCGGAGCCGGTGAGCAGGGAAAAGACCGGGGGCTCGGCCAATACGAGCGAGCGAACGAGTTGAGGATGATCCCGTGCCAGCTGCAGCGCGGTGAAGGCCCCGTACGACGAACCGACGATGTGCGCCGGCGCGATATCGAGCGTGAGGAGCAGCGCTGCGAGATCTTCGGCATGCAGCTTGGGCGAGTACACCTGGTCGTCGTTCACCGGCGGATTGGGCGGATGATACCGGCGGCTGTATACCAGGACGCGATAGACCTGGGCGAAGGCATTTTCCTGACCGGACCACGACTTCAAATCCCCGAGCGTGCCGTGCACGAACACGACCGGCGTCGCGCCGCTGTCACCGCTGAGGCGGTAGACGAGCCGCGTGCCGTTGACGTCGAGCGCGTGGAGGGTGCGATCGAAGACCCGTATTGGTGCAGGCCCGCCAGGCACGGGCGCAGCATTCTCGGGGCCCGGATTCCCGCCGCACGCGACGACCAGCAGGCAGCACAGCATGATTCGCATGGTTACAGAATTGCGTTCCGAGTTCCGAAACGCCACTAGCTGATCAGCCACGCCGCCGCGGCTGCTACCTTCTGCTCTGCCCGCCAGCGGCCGACCCCCTCACCCAGTGCGGCGACTCGCGCCTTCATCTCATTCGGAGCACGGCGCAGGGCTTTGCCCAGCAGCTCGTAGACTTCGCGCTCGAGGACGACGCGAACGGTCACGCCGCATCGTTCCAGGCCATCGACGAGTACCGTGCGAAACAACCGACCTTCGGACGCGTGCGCGCGCATGTGTTGATTGGCAATGCTGGCAGGATCAGTGAGCGAGGCGACGACGACGGCCGCACGGAGCACCCGCTGCTCCGCGCTGAATTCTTCCAGTAAGGCCGCGATCCGACGGCGGGAAAACCGTTCGACGCCGCGCACCAGCCGCGTCACCTTGGCGGTGTCGGTCTGCTCCGTGCCGAAGCCGGCATGGTACGGTTGGCGCGAGTCTGGTACATCGGGGTCGGCCAGCTCGATGACGCGGCTATCGATGACCGTGGGCGCTTTCGCAGCATTCGCGATCAGCACCGCCGCGGCCCAGCCGGATTTCACGCGAAAACCGAGAGTGCGGGTCATCCCCAATCCTTGGAATCAGGGGCTACTCGACGCATGGCGCGGAGGAAAGAGAGTGGCGAGGGCGGCTCGTGTAGGGGCGCAGCATGCTGCGCCCCTCCCAATCGCAATCCCTTGACCTTCTCCGCAAGCACGTTCACCGTTCCATCATCTTTTGCCAATTTGCCGCTGACAAGGACAAACGGCTCCCCGCGCACAGCCGCGCGATCGCGATCGTAGACATCGGGCCGCACGATCACGTTCGTCATCCCCGTTTCATCTTCGACCAGAAGGAAGACGATCCCCTTGGCGGTCTCAGGCCGTTGCCGAGCGACGATCAGACCCGCCACCTGGCATTTGACGCCGCTGTGGAGCTTCTCCAGATCGCGGTTGAGCGTGAGGTCGGGAGGTAAGGCATTACGGACCAACGATAAAGGATGCGCACTCGCCGAGAAGCCCAGGGTCGCATACTCGGCGAGCAGGCGCTCGTGGGCCGCGAGTCCCCTGAACGGCAGGTGCTCGTGGGGATGGTTCAGCGCGAGCTCGAGCTGGCGCCGGCCGCGGCCATCGCCCGATTGGGTGGACTGGGGCGGCAGCCAGAGGCCGACCTGCCATAACAGCTCGCGTCTGGTCAAGCCGAATCCATCGCAGCCGCCGACCCACATGAGGGCTTCGATGGCGGTGCGTTTGAGCTTGGGTGGGGCTCGCCGAATGAAATCGCTGACGCTCTTGAAGGGTCCGTTCTTTTCGCGCTCCTCGACCGTAGCAGTCGCGGTTTCTTCACTCCAGTGTCGAATGAATCCGAGACCAATCCTCACAGACCCCGCGGCATGGCCGCGGGGCACGCCACCCTGGATGGATCCTTCCACCGTGCACCACACGTCACTCACGTTGATGTCAGGCAAGCGCATTTCGATGCCGTTGCGCATGGCATCGCGGCCGAGCGCGTCGATCGAGTAGAAGCCCATGGGCTGATTGTTGAAGAGCGAGACGTAATACTCGACGGGGTGATAGTGTCTGAGCCAGGCCGACTGATACGCGAGCAGCCCGAACGCGGCCGCGTGCGACTTGGGGAATCCGAATTCGCTGAATGCGATCACCTGGCCAAACACCTTCTCGGCGGTGGCTTCTGGGACGCCGCGGGCGAGAGCGCCGGCGCGAAATTCCTCCCAGAACCCGGCCATCAGATCGTGCGAGCGGCGGCGGCTCATCGCGCGCCGCAGCGCTTCCGCCTGTCCCGTGGTGAATCCGGCGAGCGCCTGACAGACCTGCAGCACCTGATCCTGGTAGAGAATCACCCCCAACGTTTCCGACAGGCACTCGCGGAGCAGGGGATGATCGACGGGTGGCTCGTATGGCTTGCCGGCAGCGTGTGCGCGGCGCTGCGCTTCGCGCCGGCGCACGTACGGATTCACCGCACCGCCAACGATGGGCCCCGGCCGCACGATCGCGACTTCGACGGCGAGGTCCTCGAGATTGCGGGGCCGGCTGCGGCGGATCATCTGGATCTGCGCACGGCTCTCGATCTGGAAGAGTCCGATCGTGTCGCCGGCGCAGATGCGGTCGTAGATCGCGGGATCTTCGAAGTCGATGCGGGACAGATCGGGCGGAGTCCCGGTCCGGCGCGCGATCAGCTCGACGCATTCCTCGACGAGTGACAGCATGCCGAGGGCGAGGAAATCGATTTTGATGAAGCGCGCGTCGTCGCAGGAGTCCTTGTCCCACTGGCAGACGACGCGGTCTTCCATCGCGGCACGCTCGAGCGGCACGATCTCCACGAGCGGCCGGGAAGAGAGGATCATCCCGCCGGGATGCTGCGACACGTGACGCGGCAGCCCGCGAATTTCGTGGGCGAGCTGGCACAGCTCCTTCCAGAGCGGCGCGTCCTTGCGCCCCTGAAATCCCGGCAGGTTGTCCATCTCGTCGTGCAGCTCATCGGCTCGACCATCGGCGAGCTTGGCTACGAGCTCGATTTCGCCAAGCGGCAAGTCGAGCGCTTTCCCGATTTCCCGCACTGCCGACCGCAGCCGGTACGTGGGGAATGCGCACACCAGTCCCGCGTGCTCGGCGCCGTAGCGCGTGTACACGCGGCGGATCAACTCCTCGCGGATCTCACGCGGGAAGTCGAGATCGATGTCGGGCACTGAGGCGAGCGACTCGTTCATGAAGCGGCCCAGAAAAAGCTTGTTGGCGATCGGATCGATGTGGGACAGGCCGAGGAGGTAGCACACGATGGAGGAGACCGAGGAGCCGCGTCCCCGGCCGGGCAGCAAGTTGCCCAAGGCGCGGCGCGACCCGCGCCGGATGTCGGCCGCGACCTCGCGCGCGAGATCGAACAGATCGTGGTAGACGAGAAAGAAGCCGCTGAGCTTGTGGTGCTCGATGAGCCGCAGCTCTTCGTCGAGCCGGCGCACTGCCTGGGCGTTATAGAGGGAGCCTGGCGGGTAGCGCTCCTGCATCCGCGCGTGGCACAGCTCGGCCAACGCCTGCGGGGCGGGGGCGCGACCCGACCCGCGGAAGTCGGGGAAGGTGTAGCCGAGGTCGCGCGTCAGGTCGAAGGCCGTACAGCGGTCGGCGATGACTATCGTAGTGGCGACAGCATCCGGACAGTCAGCGAACAGCGCCACGACTTCTTCGAGTGGCCGCAAGTAAAATTCGCTGTTGGGATTTCGCACCCGATGCGAGCCGTCGAGCGTCGTGCGGTGCCGGATGGCGACCATGATATCGTGCAGCCGGTGCAGCTCGCGCGTGTGGTATAGCACGTTTCCCGTCGGCACGACTGCAAGCTGCACGCTGTTCGTGATGTCTATCAACGATCGCGATACTGCGAGATCTCCCCGGACGCGGTTGCGCTGAATCTCGACGAAGAATTGCTCCTTCCCAAACATCTCTTTGCATTGATGGGCGACTTTGCCGGCGGCGCGCAGGCCTTCGGTCTCCAGCGTCCGGGGCAACAAGCCGTCGCGCCGCGATCCGGAGAGGATGATCAGCCCGTCATGTCGCGCTTCGAGGGCAGAGAGCGGCAGCCGCGGGTCGAGACGCTCGGCGCCGAGATGCGCTTCGGTGAGCAGCCGGCAGAGATTCGTGTAGCCCTGTGCTGTTTCGGCAAGCAAAACCAGATGACTGCCATCGGTGAGTGTGACCTCAGCGCCGGTGATTGCCTGAATCCCGAGCGGCTGAGCGGCGTGCGCGAACGCGAGGGAGCCGTAGATGCCGTTCTTGTCGGTGAGCGCCAGGGCGGGATAGCCCAGGCGGTGCGCTTCCGCGAGGAGCTCGTCGGGCGGGGAGGCGCCGTCGAGGAAGGAATAGGCGGAGTGGCAGTGAAGCTCGGCGTACATGACATCAAAGCAAAAAAGGCGCGGTCAGACAGAACCCATTAACCCGAATATATCCCGAAGCTATAGTGTTGGCAACGCAGAATCGCTTGGTCCATTTGGCTTAATTCAAATGAGTCAAGTGGTGTAATTCCAATGAGTTAATGGCTAGTCCCAAGTTGCCAAAGAATTAACGCCCCCGCTAAAACTGGGGATCGGCGTCATGTGTTGTCTGACGTTCACGCGCAATAAGGAGGACCTCACACATGTCACGCTATCCCCCAACGCACCCGGGATGGGCATCAGCGCTGTGCCTATGCCTGCTCGCGAGTCTCGCTTGCACGGCGGAAAAGAGCCCGACGGCTAGCCCCGCCGATCAGCCCCCGGATGACCCGATTGGCACGCCCCTCGCGAGTTACATGACGTCAGATATCACCCGTACGAAGACGGGATCGGACAGCGTGTTTGATCCGCCGAGCCAAGCCTACGCGCGCAGCTACCACGACGAGTGGACTTGGTCGCCCTCCGCTGCTAAGTGGGATAATCTCACGACATTCTCGACGGGGGACATTCCATTTGGCGCAAGCGCTCCACCTGACATTGATATCGCGAGCGCAGAGATGACGTTCGGCGCAACCGCATCAGATATTCGCGAGCGATCGGGAGCGGTGGTCGCGGCGCCTACGTCAACCCCTTCGACGTACGCCGACACGGTCCCGATGAGCTCTCCGCCGCTCGTCCCGCCGCCGCCGCCCCCTCCCCCTCCCCCTCCGCCGCCACCGCCGCCGGAGTGTCCGCCACCGCAGATCGTCTGCGATCCTCAGCCGGCACCGCCCCGACCGGACGCGGCGCCGTTTACAGCGGCGGCATGGCACGGTGCGCGGATCGATCGCCTAGTCGCGGGTCCGCAGACCAGCGCTCGGGTGCTGGCGCAATTGCGGGAGGCGTTTATCGAATCGCCCGGAGTCGGTGGGGCGCTGCTGTTCACCCAACAGCGAGGCGAGGGAGAGGTTCAAGTGACGTTTGACGCGAGGCTCGGCGGGATCACGCGATTGGTCACCATGGAACGGGGGCGACGTCTCGCCGAGACAGTGTACCGCTACAAAACGGTCAATGGTGGTGGTGTGCTCAGCGAAATGACGACGACCGTGTTCGGTCCTGATGGCAAGCCGGGGTCGAGCTACACGCAGCGCTACAACAATGTCACCATCCAGTAGCGAGGTCAGCATGTCACGCAACGCAAGTTCCAGAGCGCTGGCGCTGACTGTGACGCTTGGCGCGCAGCTTTTCGTTGCATCGCCCGCAGTCGCCCAGGAGCAGCCGGTCGCATTCGCTCACGGCCTGTTCAGCAATGACAACTTCTGGCAGTATCCGGCGAGCATTCTGGCGAGCGAGTATCAGCTCTTTCCGATCATCCCGAATATGGGCTGGTATAATTCGTACGAAACACAAGCGACCAACCTGGGGAACGCGGTGGGTAGCTACACGGGGATCGCCGCCCTTGGCCATAGCAACGGCGGCGTCGTGCTGCGCCAGCACGCGCGGCAGTTCGGCGCGCAGGGCCGATTTGACCGCGGCTTGACGATAAGCTCACCGCATTACGGGGCGCCACTGTCCGCTCACGCGCTCAACGGCAATATCTCGCGCTACGGCTTCGCCGTCTGGCACTCGATCGCGGATCCAATCAACTTTTTCTATAACAACGATCCTGATTTCTACAACGCCTTCAATTCCTGGCCACTGGCGTCATTTCGGTATGCGGCGAATGCCATGGCATGGGCGTCGTACAATCTGCTGGCGCTTGTGCACTACGTCCTCGTCCCGGCGCTCAACACTGGTGCCATCCCAGTTGCAACGGAGATGCCACCGGGGAGCACCTTCTTCGCAGGGCTGAACAGCCCTAGCAACCTGAGTGCGGAAGCAGCCAACATCCCGCGCGCGCGCGTATCGGCGCTGACTTCCATCAACCCCAACAACGCGTTCTTCCGGAATCTCACCAGCGATCCCGATGCTTGGGGGCGAGCGCGGGCGACCCTGGCGTACGTCGCACTTCTATTGATGGAGTACTACGAGAATCATCCGGACGTTTACCTGCGGGCCAATGCGTGGCGCTGGTATGCCATGTATTGGTACATGTACTCATTCGACGTCTACTACCACTTTTTCGTGGGGTCGCTGGTGTCCTTCAATGGGTACACGGCGGTCGTAACACCCCAGGACGGTTTATTGCCCCGCAGCACGATGATCTGGCCGGGCAATACGAATCATATAGACCGGCTTTGGGAGCAGGGGTTCGGCAACATTGTGCACCGCACCTCGGCGCATCACCCCACCATGATCAACGTGGAGCGTAGCGTCGTGCAATTCGATTTCCAGATTGCGGTGCGTCCACCACCCCCCCCACCCCCGCCTCCTCCACCGCCGCCGCCGCCGCCGGATTGTCCGCCGCCGCAGATCGTCTGCGATCCGATGGCTCCGCCGGTTGATCCCGCAACGGCACAGCAGGATAAGGAAAAGAGCAAGGTGCTGCGGCCGCTGCCGGGTCGGATCCCAGTGAAGCGGAGAACATGATCCGAGTCGCACGGCACAGTTCGTCCCACCGTCCGGGCAGGGCGTCACCGTTGTGGGCGCCCGCCCGGCGTTGTGCCGCGCTGTGTTGCGCGGCAGTCGTTCTCACGGCGGTGCGATGCGCGGACCAGCCGCTTGGACCAACGGCGCGCGCCAAGATTCTCTGGTTTCATCAGGACAGCGCCGGCGCCGCCGCGCGTCCGTATGCGGATGGTGAGCTGGCGGTTTTTACGACCGAGTTCGACTTGCGCGTCGTCGCACTGGACATGAAGAGCGGCGCGCCACGCTGGGAACGACGACTCCCCACGACTCCTGGAGCCCCCTACGAAGGCATGCCGCATGCGAACATCGTGGCTGCGGGAGCGCTACTCATTGTCCCCGCCTGGGATCTCTTCGCCTTGGATCGCAACAGTGGGGAAATCCGTTGGGAGTTCGAGCGAACGGACGACTATCCGGGGTGGGGTGATGTTGCCGTCGCCGACGGTCGCGTGTTCGCGGCCGGAAAGTATCTGTACGCAATTGATGCTTCCACGGGGAGTCTGCTGTGGCGGCTCGATGTGGGAGAGCTACCACTCGCCGAACAGCCCTGGCGGCCCGTGGTAATTGATGGAACAGTCTATTTGTCCACCCGACCCGGAGAGAAGGGAAGCGGTGAGGCGCATGCCATGGCGGTCGAGGCGGCGACCGGAACCGTTTTGTGGCGGTACTCGATCTCAGATACTGATCCCGGGAAGTCCGGCTCGGTTGGCCCGCCATTCATTCGCGACACGGTCCTCGTTGTCGCATGCTATAACCGCAAGGTGTACGCGTTGGACCGCAGAACGGGACAGCTGCTCTGGACCTACACGGGCGCGAATAACGCCTACATGGCTGGGGCGGTCATAATCGACAGCACGGTGGTGACCGGTGCGGACGCTGTCGAAGGCCTCGATATCGCCACCGGGCGACTGCGCTGGCGCTCCGGTCCAATCGGCACAGTGACCGTCCCCATCACGATGGGCGAGGAGGGCCATACAGCGCTGGTCTCGTCGGCCGTCGTGTACGCGTATGACGCGACCGGAAAGATCCAGTGGCGCTACGGTGGGGAGCGGTGGGGTCAGCCCGTGTATACAACCGCGGCGACTTATCGCGACAGCGTCGTATATGTCGGCTCTGTGGCTCCCGAGCCTCCGGGTCCTGGTTTCTATGCTATCCGATTGCGCTGAGCATTCGCGGCCAATCTTCTGACGCAGCTGAATTGCTCGACGGTCATGGTGTCTGAATAAACCATTCGCCTGAGACAAGATTTTCGAATACAACCACGCGTCCACCTCCTTCGAGGATCACCGCGAAGTAGCGCCGAGCAATGAGTTGCCTCCACCATTCATCATCGATCCGCCAGGTCTCGAGGACAGCCTCGACGACCGCCGCAGTTGTTTCTTGACCGCCGCCGTTATTGTTTGACCGCCGTATTACCGCCGGGTGTCCGTCAGCATTCAATTCCACAGCGACGACGCGGGGTTCATTTACGGCTCGTAGTCGATCAGCGCGTAGCGGCGCTCGGGAAGGCGCGACCATGGCTGCACCTCGATGACGTGATAAAGCGCGGCGCGCTTCACGCGCATCCGGATTTCGCGCGCGGCGCTTTGGAGGGCGCGCTGCTGGCCCGCGCGCGCCGCTGCCTGCGCATCGCGCGCGAACAGCTGCAGCTCGCTGGTCCCGGGAGCGAACGCGGTGAACTCGAGCACGAGACGCTCGACGCCGCCGGTGGGCGGTGACTGCTCGAGCCGTGTCTTCAGCGGTGCGGCGATGCTGCCGGCATCGGCCGTCGGGTCCTTCAATAACACGTTGACCAACCATGAACGGTTGGTAGAACGGTTGTCATTTGTAGGGGCGCAGCATGCTGCGCCCCTACCGTCCCCACCCATGCTCTCCGATTCCAGATCCGCGCGCAGACGCACCGCGTGCACGCGCCAACCGATGCGACGAGGGTGTTTGAGCGCACGGGATATCAATTGTTCGAGCGCATGGGCGAGCAGCTCGCGCTCACCGACCGGCGTGAAGAACGTGAGCGCGGCGACGATCGGCTCGGGCGCGACGCGGCCTGCGACGGGTTCCGCGATGCGGCCGGCGGCAAGTCGCCACAGTCGCCGTCCCAGGGCGCCGAACTGCGCCGTGACCGCTGCTTCCGGGAGCGCCGCAAGCGCGCCGAGGGTGCGGATGCCGAGCTGGCGGAGCCGGCGATGCGTATCGGAGTCGAGCGGCAGGACGGAAATCGGCTGGGAAGCGAGAAATGCATTTTCACTACCCAGCGGAACGATGATCGCTTCGCCCGGCTTGGCACGGCTCGCGGCAACCCAGGCGGTGAACTTGCCGAAACCGAAACCCAGTCGGACGGTCGGACGGTCTGACGGTCGGACGGTCTGACGAATCGCTTCGATGATCTTGTGCTGTGAGCCGTAAATCCCCGCCAAACCGTCAGTCCCCACGTATGCGAGACCAAGTTCGGCTGGTTCCACCACGGGACTCACGTCGTTGAGTGAGGAGAGCAGACTTGAGAAGCGCTCGTCGTAATGGACGGGATCGGGCTCGAGGAGCCGCAGCGTGGGGCAGAGACCGATGGCCTGGCTGACGGTCATCCCCGGCTTCACACCCGCATGACGGGCGAGAGAGGAGACCTGCCAGAGCTTGCGAGTGGTGTCGGGCGCGAGCAGCGCGGTGGTGTAGGTGGCCAGTCCTTCATGACGGGCCTCTTCACAACGGAGTGGGAAGAGGGGGATCCACACGCAGGCGGCGAGCGAGCTCGTAGACGATCGCGACATTGCCAAAAGCCCCAAGGGGACCCGAATATATCCCGAAGACAGGAAGGCCCGCAAGGTGCGATATCAGAGCCTCTATGCGCTGCACTTGGCTAACCGTCCTGGTCCAACTGGCCGCGATCTTCCAGGCAGCAGCACAAGCCATCCCCAAGCCCGATTACGTCACCTACCTCCCCCGGGAAACGCCCCTCCCGATCCAGTCAACCGCGGGAAGCAGGCAGTTTCAGCTCTTCGGTGATTCCACCTCGTCTAGCTACCGCGATGAAGCGCCACGGGACGGCATCGACGACGCTCGCGCGGAGTGGCTGCGCGCGCTCGCGGTCCGTTTTGCGCCCTGGCTGGTGCGCAACTCGATTGACTTCCCGATGGATTTTCGGCGCTTCGTCGAGGCGGGCGACTGGTCCACGCTGTTCATTGACGCGGTGGACTTGTCGCAAGCGCACCCGCGGCTGGTCGGCACCGAAACCATCGAGTTCGGAAGGCTGGCAGACCGGGCATGCTCGGGTGTGACGGCGAGCGCGCGCGAGACCGTCGATACGACCACGGACTGCCGGCTGCTGCAGCTCGTCGAGCGGTTCGCGGCCGAGCCTGCGCCGGCCCAGCGCGCGCCGCGCCCCGATCTCGATCTGCGGTACTACATGTATTTCGATTTTCCGGGCGAGGACCCGGCGTCCTGGAACCGGGAATTCGAAGGGTCAGTGCACGGCGCGATCGCCCGCAAGTATGTCGGCTACGCAAAAACGTTCGTGCATCCCTTTGTGCACGACGTGCCCGGCGGGGGCGCCGAGGCGGCGCAGCATGAGCTCGTGTTCCAGTACTGGTTTTTTTATCCGTACAACGATGCCGGGAATACTCACGAAGGAGACTGGGAGCACATCAACGTCGTCGTCACGCCGCGCAAGCAGGGCAAGGCGCCGCTCACGACCGCGATGATGGAAGGAGTGCTCCGCGAGCTGGTGCAGGCTGACGACTTCGTGATTCGCCGCGTGGAGTACTATTTCCACCACTGGGTGTTTACGGCCGACTATCTGACGCCGGATGTCTACGCTCCTCGCGCTGAGTGGGAAAGAGAACTGGAGAGGCTGAAGGAGGAGCGCGTCGGAGAGCGTGAGATCTGGCGCCAGATTCGGCGCCAGGCCTACCTCGACCATGCCGAAACGCAGCTCAATCAGCATCCGATCGTGTTCATCGGCGGGGACAACCGCGGCCTGCAGCAGCTCATCTCCGCTTCAACGTCCACGCGTCTGGGGCGGGGGAGTCACGGGTCCTATCCGTTCCCCGGTCTCTACAAGGACGTGGGACCACAACACACCGGAGAGCTGGTGAGCACGCCGTGGGAGGTGTTCCGCACCGCGCCGGACTCCGCGGCGGCCGAAACGAACACGGTGGTGCGGTTCGACAACCCGGAGCGGCTCGAGCTCCTTCCCGACTGGGAGCGCGTCCTGCCGCTCGTGCGCACGGATCCTGGTGTCCGGCGGCGGTGGGCCTGGCTCGTGCTGCCGATCCGCTTCGGCTATCCGGCCACCCGTTCGTCGTTCGCGGGGATCGTGCGCTACGCCGAAACGGGGAATACGTCGGTCGTGGCGCCGGCGTACAACAGCGGCTGGAATCGCGTTGGTGCGGCGGCGGGATACGACAGCTATATCCCGCACCGGCTCAGCTCCTTCTTTCCCGCCAGCCAGCAGGACAATTACCGGACCGGCTGGGGATTCCTGAACCTCACCATTCCGACGCTGGTGACGCTGCCGCCGTTCGACATCGTGTACCGGCTGCTCACAGCGCCTGTCCGCGCCGCCCGTCACCACAGCTATCCGGCGTTCTTCGGCTCGGAGGACGTGCCGTTTCGCTTCATCGGCGTGACGACGGGCGTTTCCTCGTTTCGGATCCCCGACGCATTTCTGAATGTCGCGGGCTTTCCCGAGACCGCATCGCCGTTTCTGGAAAAGGTGCTGGCACTCGTTGCGGCGCCCGACTCGGTGATGATCGATGTGATCAATCCCACGACCGACCGCGTGTCACCACGGTATTACGGAGTCACACTCTTTCTCGGGCGTCGTTTCACGAGCGAGAACACGATCCGCCACTCCAACGGCGCCGTGCGTGCGGACGTGACCGTGAGTACACTGCCGGGCCGATTTCCGCTGACGCTCAACATCGACATGTGGGAATACACCGGGAGCGTGCGCTACAACATCGCCACGGGGGCCCTCCAGCCGTTCGTGCGGGGCGGATACGGACTGAGCTGGTACCGCGTGACGGACGCGCGGTTCAACGGTGAGCTCCTGGGAAACGGCAAGACACGCTGGGTCCGGCGCCCCGGGTTCTTCCACAACCTCCTGCCCAATACGATGCACATCGGCGGAGGTCTGGAGTTCATTCCAATACGGGGAGTGGGGGGGATCGATGTAGGGTTTCGGGGTGACTTCACGATCTACAGCCACCGGCTGGGCCTGAAGGCGGAAAACACCCTGCTCGCGCAGGATGTGCATGTGACCCGGCTGCACGTCGGAATCGGGACGGTACTGAGCTTCTAAAGCTTCGTGGAACGAATCCAACCAGATCTGTTTGATGGGAGCGAGTCGCTTCCCGAGCCGAGCCCGGAGTTGACGGCGCTCGCGGCGCAGCTGCCCCCGTCCATCCGCTTCGGTACTTCGACCTGGACCTACGACGGCTGGTTCGGCGACGTCTACCGGCGACGCTATCGCGGCCCGCAGCCCGCCCAGAGACTCGAGGAGTATGCGCGCTATCCGCTGTTTCGCACGGTCGGGATCGACAGCGCGTTTTACGATCCGCCGTCGGAAGCGGAGCTCGCGTCCTACGCGCGGGCGCTGCCACCCGGCTTCCCGTGCGTCAGCAAGGTGTGGGATCGGATCACCGCCAAGCGGCTCGGCCAGGATGCGCCGCAGCCCGGCCTCGCGGGAAGGCGCAATCCTGATTTCCTGAATGCGACACTTTTCAAGGATAGTGTGCTCGCCCCCTACAGCCGCGTGTTTCGCGATCACGCCGGGTGCTTCGTGTTCGAGTTCCAGGCGATGCGGGGCAAAGATCTCCCCGATCCGCTGCAGTGGGCCGATCAGCTCGACGATTTTTTGAAGGAGTTGCCGCGCGACTTTTCCTATGCCGTCGAGCTGCGCAATCCCGAGTTGCTGACCGGGGTACATGGCGAAGTACTGAAGCGCCACGGCGTCGCGCACGTCTTCAACTCCTGGACCGAGATGCCGCCGATTGGCGAGCAGGTCGAGTTGGGATGGACTTTCTCCGCGAGCTTTACGGTGGCCCGTGCACTCCTGAAGCCGGGCCGCCGCTACAGCGACGCGGTGAAGCAGTTCCAGCCGTACGATCACGTGCAGGAGCCGCAGCCGGCCCTGCGGCGTGACCTGTTGCAGCTGATCACCACCTCGCTGCGACGCCGGATCGAAGCGTTCATCCTCGCGAACAACCGTGCCGAGGGGAACGCGCCGGGGACGATCAAGGCGGTCGCGCGGATGTGGGCGGAGGCGGAGGGGCTGGCGCGACCGAGAGACTGAGCATAGAAATAAGGGCGTAGACGTTTTGAGGTTCCCATGCACTCCGCACGGTTTCATTCAGGCCTGGTTGTTTCTCTCGCTGTCATCTCCGCCTGTAGCGAAGACGTCAGCACGCCGTTAGCCGCCTCGTGGCTCGAATGGTCGGATTCGGTGACCGCCGGCGCACCGTTCGGCGTGCGTGTGTCAGGGCTCATCAGTGAGAATCCAGCCTCACTACGCATTCGTGTCACGGTTGCTCGCGATACCGTCGCGATCCAGCCGTATTCTGTGGAGCCGCCCTGCCGTCACAATTGCCCAGACGTCTTGCGCGGATTCGACACGCTGGTGTGGGTGCCAGCGATCGCCGGGACCACGCCGCGGACTGTGGTGATTCGCGCCACGAGCCCATTGGATCCGCTCGAAACGCCCTGGCCGCTGCGTACGTTCGGGACGATCACGGTTGCGGTTGACACGCCGGTGGCGCCGCACATGCGCTCGGTCGGCATGGCGTCCGGCTCCGGGGACACAGCTGGGTGCTATCTGGTGAGGCCGCTATCGGCAGCCGCCGTGTATGTCTCCGCTGATCAGCCTCCCGCCTGGGCGCCGGGATTCGTCGGGTTCGCGTATGGACGTACCGATCCGGTGCTTCGCTCGGTCTGCCGCGATGACGCGTATGTGATCCAGGTGGACAGTATCCTGCGCGTCACCACTCCAAGACCATAGCAGAACTAGGGAAGGCTCCCCCGCAGCTCCAGCTCACCCTGCACCGGCATCTTCACCGGCCGATAGCGG